>Ga0114932_10001488_pt1 | contig 26488 bp, 29 predicted proteins | sample 2SBtaG_2_FD_87286 | JGI IMG/M metagenome (GOLD analysis project Ga0114932, IMG submission 87286) | Deep subsurface microbial communities from Kolumbo volcano to uncover new lineages of life (NeLLi) - 2SBTROV12_ACTIVE470 metaG | ecosystem: Environmental > Aquatic > Marine > Volcanic ...
TTCTGGATAAAAAATGGAATGAGAAAAATGGCGGATATTTTCTGGATAAAGTTAAACCAAGTGATATGATAAAATATGGTTTTGATAAGCGTGATCTATTACCATACATTTATCCTTCAGATGAAGACATACAAAAAATTGGTGTTACTGGTGTCTTTCTTGGATCTTATATCAAATGGGATATCTTCAAACAGTTAGATTTAGTCAAAAGGTTAGGTTTTTCTGAGAATAAGGAGCCAATAGAAGGTACATATCAAAAATTTGAAAATCTAGATGTTTATTTTACAGTCTTTCATGATTATTTTAAATTCTTGAAATATGGATTTGGAAGAGCTACTGATCATGCTTCAATTGAAATTAGATATGGTCGAATTACGCGTGAACAAGGAATTGAACTAGTTAAAAAATATGAAGGAAAAATTCCTACAAAATACCTTAGTAAATTTTTAGATTATGCAAAAATAGATGAAAAAGAATTTCACAATATATGTGATGGATTTACTAACAAAGAAGTATTTGTTGTTAATTCAGATGGTTCTATTAAAAAGGATCAAGAAAACAATCCAATGTTAAAAAAACCAATTGGAGAATGAAGTTTTCAATTAAGATAATATAAAAATTTTAGAAGATGTTGAGATAACAATCATGTTAAAAAAACCACTTGTAAGTATTGTAATTTTGAACTATAATGCTGGTGAATTATTAATTAATTGTATAAAATCTGTATTTCAAACAAAATATTCAAATTTTGAAGTAATTCTTGTAGATAATGTTTCTTCAGATAATAGTCATATCGAATGTAAAGAAAAATTTCAACAAATTAAATTAATTGAAAATTCAGAGAATTTTGGATATTGTGAAGGGAATAATATAGGAATCAGAAATGCAAATGGAGAATTTATTGTGATATTGAATCCAGATACAGAAGTTAAAGATTCATGGCTTGATGAATTAATTCTAGCTTATAATAAAAATGGAGATGGGCTTTATCAACCAAAAATTTTGTCATTAAATGAAAAAAATATTTTACAAAGTACAGGAAACATGATTCATCTTTTTGGGTTTGGTTTTGCAAGAGATAAAGGAATTAAAGATCAAAATCAATTTAATAAAATAGAAAAAATTGGATATGCATCAGGTACATGTCTTTTTACATCATCTAAAATTTTAAAAAAAATTGGACTATTAGATCCATTTTTATTTCTTTATCATGATGATTTAGACTTAGGATGGAGGGCAGCACAAATAGGAATTGATTCCTATTTTGTTCCAAATGCAGAAATTTTCCATGCTGAAAGTTATATTTTGAAATGGAGTGCCAAGAAATTCTATTGGTTAGAACGCAATAGGAAATACTGTATTTTAACTCATTTTTCTAAAAACACATACAAAAAAATGAGATTAACTTTGTTACTAGTTGATTTTTTAGTGTGGATTTTTTATATTTCAAAAGGATTTGGAATGGCAAAAATAAGAGCAGAACTAGATATCAAAAGAAACAAAAATCAAATTGAAAAAAGATATCAAGATTTAGAGAATAAAAAAATTATTCAAGATATAGATTTAATTAAAAAATTTCCTGATAAAATTTTTGTTCCAGTAAATGTTGCTAAAGGAAGTATCAACAATATTTTTAATTCTATTCTTGAGAAATTAAGTAAAAAAGTAAAAGCAAAAATTTTTCAAAAGTTTTAATGAATTATTTCTGAAATTACAATAGCAATTGCAATATTATTTTCATGACTAATTGAAGATTGAAAAATATAATTATTTTTACAATTCATTAATTTGACAGTTGGTTTTGATTGTATATGAGATGTTTCTATTTTAGAAATATGTATATTTTCATTGATTGATTTTTTAACAGCTTCTTTTAGTGCAAACTTTCCAGCAAAATGAGGATATGGATCTTTATAATTTAAACAATAATCAATTTCTAAGGGTTGAAACAGTTTTTGATACAAACTTGATTTTTTTTCATACGGGATTTTTTTAAAATCAGATATATTTGCTACGTCAATTCCAATTCCAAGATTTTCAATCATTCTTTAATCCCTAACAATTACTTTTGCTATACCATCAACTAAACAAGTTTCAGTTTTATTGAAAATAGATGTAGAAATAGTAATAATTTTTGTTGATGGACTTTTTTCAATGACTTCACCTATCACTAAAATATCATCATCAATATAACAAGGAGAACGAAAATTTAGAGTTTGAGAAAAATATAATGCGTTTTTACCTGGTAGTTTCATCCCTATTAATTGTGAAAAAAATGAAGAAAGAAGCATTCCATGAGAAATTCGTTTGCCAAACATACCAGATTTTGCAAATGACTCATCCATATGTAAAGGATTAAGATCTCCAGAAAGTTTACTAAAATCATTTATCATTGATTCATTAATTTTTACATTGAAACTTTCTTTTTGACCAACAGAGATTTCATCAAATGAAAATTGGTTTGGTTTATTATTCATCAAGATTAACACCATGATTTTTTAAATGTCGTTTAATGTCTGCAATATTTTTTACATCCATTGCTTCATCAATTGAAAATTTTACATCAAAATTTGTTTCTAATTCATCTAACAATACATATCCATTAAATGATGTCCAGTTAGAAATTGTAGTAGGACTTGAATCATCATTTAGTTGATTTATGTCTATATTCATGACTCTAGAAATAATTTGATATAATTTTTCTGACATTATTCTACTCTTAAAGTTAAAAATTCTGGAGTATTGAAAGGTTTTTCTACATTATAAATCCAAAAATCATTTTCTAAAAAAAACCCCGAATCAGGAAGAAAATTTTCTATGGGTTTATTTTTTATAGTAGGAATAAATTTTGCTTTAATTCTTTTTACATTATTTTTCTTTGCTTCATCTATAATATAATGTAAAATTGCTTTTTCAACTTCACGTCCCATAACACGACAACTGAGAAGAAATGTATCTAAAAACCATTCATCAGAATTAATTTTATTAACTATAAAGACACCAGTGATTCCATTATCTCCAAATTTATCTTGTATTTGTGCACATCCTACTAACATTTTTTCATCTTTAGAGAATTTTTTTATTTCTTCTTCTTGATATCGTTTTGTACTAAGATTGAATTGATTTGTTTTCATAATAAGTTGAGAAATTCTCGGGATAGTGAAATCATTAGATTTTTTAATTTTTATTTCTAAATTAAGAGTTTTTAAAAAATCAGTAAGATTAAGAGTAGAATTTTGAAATTCATTTCTTTTCTTTTGTTGTAAATACATTTCTCCACGTTTAGTATCTTCATTTGTAATCTGAAAGACACTAAAATCATGTAATGACTGAATCACGTCAGAATATCGTGATGGATCATGTGGGAGTTCAGGAGTGGTTATTTCAGGCATAATTTGTTTGATTAATTCTCTATTTACAGGATCATCATCAAAGAAAACGAAACTTTCTAATCCAATGTTTAGATCTTTAGCAATTTCATTCATGTTTGATGCTTTATCATTCCAATTAATTTTCATACATGCAAAGTCATCTTCTTTTAAGACCATATGAGGATGTTCACGAATAACATGAATAGCATCTTCAAAATTATTTTTACTATTAATTGCAAGAATTATTCCTCTTTGAGATAATGCTTTCAAATATTTTTGAAATTCAACAAAGGCATTTCCAGGAGGTTGAGGGCCCAATCTGATTCCTTCAAATCCATCTTCTCCTACAATTCCGCCCCATAAAGTATTATCAAGATCTAATACAATGCATTTTTTTGTTAAACCAAGTAAAGATATGATATAAGGAATTAGTTCATTTGCTAAATGTGGAATATAATCAAGTGCAATCTTAATATCACCAAAAAGATAGTTCTGAAAATTGAAAATATTTTTTTCTCCATGTTTAACTACGAATTTAAAAAAATCAAAGACGTAAACTGAGTTTAGATCGATTATTTTTTCCTTTAGTTTTTTATTAAAATCAATGATAGCATCATGAAAACTATAACTCGTATTCATCTCAGCAATACCATGTGGAGAATAATTAGGTAAACCCAAATTTGCAATAACAAGTTTTGAAGAAGTATTTTCAGTAAATTTTGTTATAAGATTAAATAATTCAAAAATTTTTTTATCTACAAAATCTTCCCGTGCAGATTTTGTAATGGAGTAAGGAAAATGAAATAAATCCCCAAAAATACTTCTGGTATCCAAAATTAAAAATGTAATATCAGGTGAAAAATTGTATAGTTCACTTTTTTCATTTAAAATTTCTTGATTATATTGATTATATCCAGCAACATATGAAATACAAGAAATTTGTTTTTTTGAGCATTTAACTTTTAATGATTCAGATAATCCATTTATTGTAAAACTTGAAAGTAAAGCAATTTTTATTTTTTTCTTAAAATCATTAGTTTCTAATTTTTCTGAATCTAAAATATATTTAGATAGAGGTTGTTCGTTATCCATTATTTCAAATATCATAATTTGTCCTTAAATATTTACTAGATGAGCCTAGTCTAAACAAAATAAGAGGATTTTTCTTCATAAACCTTAAAACCAAAAACTAATTTTTTAAATTGAATTAGATGAATGATAAAAACGATGTTTTCTCAGTCAATGAACAAGAAGTAATGGAATATTATGGTTTTAGGGGTTCATCTGGAAGATTAAAGTTGAAAATAAAGATGTTTTTTTCATGGATTTTACATTCTATTGCATATTCATCACCATTATCTAATTTTGTGATCAAAGTACAAAGAGCCAGAGGAATAAAAATTGGTAAAAATTGTCACATATCACCTTATGTGTTAATAGATTTAGTATATCCAAATTTAGTAAAAATTGGTGACAATGTTACTTTAGGTTCAAATTCAATGATTTTTGCACACATCAATCCAACTGCAAATCTTATTTTAAAAAAAACACATTATCCTCGTAAAGTTGCTGAAGTTACAATCAAGTCAGGTGCAGTAATTAATCCAGGCGCAATTATTACTGCAGGAGTTACAATTGGTAAAAACTCAATTATTTCTATAGGTAGTGCAGTTTTTGAAGATGTGCCAGATAATTGTATAGTTTTAGGTAATCCAGCCAGAGTGATAAAAAAAATTAATTTTGAGAATAAATAATTTAAAAATATGATTTCAAAAAGGTGTGAAAGATAATTGAATTTACTAGGAATAGATTTTGAGGACTGGTTTCATCCTGAATTAATTCAGAAAGTTTTAACTGATGAAAAAAGAAAACCCACAGTAACCAAAGGAATTGATAAAATTATTGATTGGTTAAATCATCATGAAACTTATGCAACTTTTTTTGTTGTTGGTGAATTATTAGAATCAGAACCAGAACTTTTAGATAAAATTATTGAAAATGGTCATGAAATTGGTTTTCATACTATGCATCATACTAGATTAGATACAATAGGATTTAAAGAAAAATTTGAGAATGAAATAAAAATTTTTGAAAAATTAACAAAAGGGAAATCTATAGGATTTAGAGCTCCAACATTTTCTTTGAATAAATCAAGTTCTTGGTTAATAAAAATTTTAGAGGATAATAATTACAAATATGATAGTAGTGTTGTTCCAGTTAAAACAAGTATGTATGGATTTCCAAATACAGAGATTAAACCTTATAAAATTTCAAGTGACTCTTTAGAACAAAATGATCCAAATGGAAAAATTATAGAATACCCATTAATGGTAACAAAATTTTTAGGAAAAAAAATTCCAGCAGGAGGAGGGTTTTATTTAAGAACATTACCTCTAAAAATTATTGAAAATGCAATTAAAAATTATGAAAATAAAGAAATTCCAGCAGTATTTTATATTCATTCTTGGGAACTTACTCCAGAATTTATGCCAAAAATAAAATTATCAATAAAAGATAATTTCATTACATATCATAATATTGAAAAAAGTTTATCAAAAATGAGTAAAATTTTAACAAAATTTGAATTTACATCATTTGATAAATATTAATTCAAGATAGAAAATAAAAAATATTAAACATCAATTTTACTATTTATCATTTTTTTTAATCCTTCTATTACACCACTCATTTTTACATTAGTATCTACAAATAATTTTTTATTATTGAGTTTAATATTTTTTCGATGAACAGATAATTTTAATTCTGAAGATTTTATGGGAATCAATAAATTTTTATTTAATCCAAATTCTTCAGCAATTTTTAATGCCCATTCAAATCTATTAAGAAAATCATTGCCAACAACATGATAAATTCCAGTTTTTTCATAGTTAATTAAATTGTTCATTGTTTTGATAATATCAGGAATGTATGTTGGAGTGTTATACCAATCAATAATTTCCTTAAACTGATTTTTTTTAGTTAATGAATTAACTACACGTAAAACGGAATTCGTATGTTGCCACTTTTCAGACCATCCATATGGTTGATCTGTTCGTAAAATCAAATATTCTAATTTACTTTCAAGAATAATTTTTTCACCTTTTAACTTTGTTTGACCATAAACACTAGTTGGAGAAGGGGCATCATTTTCAAAATATTCATTTTTTGTCCCATCAAATACTGCTGCTGTAGATAAATAAACAATTTTACTTTGAGTTTTTTTACAAGCATCAACAACATTATTTGTTCCAATTACATTGATTTTAGTAGCTAGTTTTTTCTCTTGTTCACATAAATCTACATTTGTGATTGCAGCAGTGTGAAAAACTATGTCTGGTGCTATTTCAGAAACAAGTTTCATGACTTCGTTTTTTTGTGTTATGTCTAGATATTTTCCTTCAGTTCTTTGAGGGTTATTTTTTAAAAATGTGTAAAATAATTTATTTTGAAGTGAAGAATAATATTTTACAATTTCATAGCCTATAACACCTGAACCACCTATAACTAAAATTTTCATTTTAATACAATTAAGACCTCTTTCATTATAATCTAAATTATTATGTATTATTTTATAATCATTATTTAATACACTTAAGATAACCACTGGGTGCAGCAGTAACTAGAAGTTTATTTTCAATTTCTACATCGATTTTAAATCTTTTATTAGTTTTCAAGAATTCTTTAACTGCAGATTTTGGATTATTGCTATTATTCCAAGGTCTGTTTTTCAATAATTTTGGCGGCATATCATCAATGATGGTATCAAATACGATCAAATAGCTATCTTTTGTAACAAATGATGAAAATATTTCTAATTCTCTAAGTACATGTTCATGAGTGTGGTTAGAATCTAAAATAACAAGAATATTTTTTTTCCCTTTTGAAAATGCTTTAATCTTTTTAACAATTTTTTCATCTATAGAAGATCCTTCAAGCATTTTTATTCTTTTAAACAACGCATGTTTTTTTATTTCAGTTTTGTTATGTTGACGAATTTCAATATCAATTCCAAGAACTGTACCTTTTCCTAACAATTCTAACATTGATGCTGAAAAAATTAATGAACCTCCATGAGCTATTCCTGTTTCAATAATTAAGTCAGGTTTGACTTTCCAAATTATTTCCTGTAATGCTAAAATATCTTGAGGGTATTGAATAATAGGCCTACCCAACCAGTTGAAATGATAAGAGTATTCATATTTGTAACCTTTGATAAACCAATTTCTAGAGATTTTTGATAATTCTTTGTCTTTTGACATTAAATCTATATTTTTTTTATTTTGCTTTTCAAAATCTACATTTTTCATTTATATTCACATATTATTCGTCATCAATATAATCTAAATATTTCAAATCTTTTTCTGAAATGATCTTATTTTCTAGAGGCCATATGATTCCAAAAGTAGGATCGTTCCATCTAATACCTCTTGATGCTTTTGGATAATATTCTTTAGACATTTGATAAAAAATCTCAGAATTATCTTCTAATGTTTGAAAACCATGAGCGAATCCTTCAGGAATATACAAAAGATCGTGATTGTTAGCATCAAGTGTTAATCCTAGCCATTGTTTGTATGTGTTAGAATCATTGCGTAAATCAATAATTACATCAAATATTTTACCTCTAGTACATCTAACCAATTTTGTTTCCTGATAAGGAGAAATTTGATAATGCATTCCACGTAAAGTTCCAATTTTTTTATTAAATGAAATATTACATTGTACCAAGTCTGAATTTAATCCAATATCTTGAAATTTTTTTTTGTCCCAGGAACGTGTAAAAAAACCACGTTCATCTTCTAATTTCTCAACATTAATCAAAAAAGATCCAGATAATTTAGTTTCTGTAAATATCATTAAATAATCATCACCTTGGGAATAGGAATTACATATTTTCCACCCCACGATCGTATAAATTCTGTTTGTTTCATAACTTCTTCTTTTATATTCCAAGGTAATATGAGTAAATAATCAGGTTTAACATCATGAATTTTGTCAGGAGATTTGATTGGAATATGGGTTCCAGGTAAAAACAATCCTTGTTTATGGGGATTTTTATCTACAACAAATTCAATTAATGTTGAATCAATATTACAAAAATTAAGTAAGGTATTACCTTTTGCTGGTGCACCATAACAAATTACTTTTTTATTTTCTATTTTTACATTTTCTAAAAATTGATTAAGATCTTTTTTTATTTTTTTAACTTTATTTTTAAATTCTAAATATGTTTCAATTTCTAATAATCCATTTTCTTGTTCTTTTTTGATTAATGTCTCAACAGTATTTTTAATATCTATTTCATCATTCTCTGAATGTTTTATAAAAATTCTAAGTGAACCTCCATGAGTTTTAATTTCTTCAACATCAAAAATTGATAGTTTTTGAGCTTCAAAGATTTTTTTTACAATATGAAATGAAAAATATGAAAAATGTTCATGATATATTGTATCAAATTGATTATGCATCATAAGTTGTAATAAATGTGGAAACTCCATGGTAATAACACCAGATGGTTTTAATATTATCTTTAATCCTTTTACGAATTCATTAATTTTTGGAACATGTGCAAGAACATTATTGCCTAATATTACATCCCCTTGAATTTTTTGATCAACTAATTTTTTTGCTAATTTTTCATCAAAAAATTCTTCAATAGTATTGATTCCTTTTTCTTTTGCAATTTTAGACACATTTTTAGCTGGTTCAATTCCAGTTACGAAAATATTTTTCTCTTTAAAATATTGAAGCAGGTATCCATCATTACTTGCAATCTCAATTACATGTTGATTTTCATTTAGATGGAATCTATTGATCATCATTTTGACATAATTTTTTGCGTGTTCCAACCAACTATCAGAATATGAAGAAAAATAGGCATAATTCGTAAAAAGTTCAGCAGGTTTTTTGATTTCAAGTAATTGTACCAATAAACAATTTTTACATACATAAGCTACAAGTGGATATAGTAATTCTTTATCCTCTAATTGTTTTTGTTCAAGATAAGAATTTGCAGATGGTGTAATACCTAAATCTACAAAAATATGTTCTAAAGAATTGTTACAAAATCTACATTCAGACATATTAATTTCATTTATGATAGTGACTCAAATTCTTTTATTTGTTGTAGAGTAAATTCTTTCATATTTCTTCCCATTTCATATGCTTTATACCAATCAATGGTAAATTTTATTGCTTGATCCACATTTGTTTTAGGATTCCATTTTAATCGATTTTTTGCTTTAGTGCAATTTAATGTTAGCATACTAGATTCATGAAGATTATTTTCATTATCATGTTTCCATTCTATTTTTTTATTTAATATTTTTGAAATTTGTTCTAGTATATATGATACAGATTTACTATCTTTTTTATCAGGCCCAAAGTTCCATCCTTCTGAATATTTTTTTCCATCAGTCCATAATTTTTCAATTAATAACAAATATCCATTTAATGGTTCTAAAACATATTGCCAAGGTCGTATAGCATTTGGATTTCTAATAGTAATTATATTTTTATTGATATTTTGCATAATGTCAGGAAGTAATCGATCTTTTGACCAATCACCACCTCCAATTACATTACCTGCTCTAACAGATGCAAGTGCTAATCCATGTTCGTCAAATTTTTGAGGATTGAAAAATGAATTTCTAAATGCAGATGTAATTAATTCGGAACATCCTTTACTGCTACTATAAGGATCATATCCTCCCATAGGATCATTCTCTACAAAATCCTGATTAGAACCAGTATTTTCATAGCATTTATCACTGGTTACATTAAGCACTACCTTTACAGAATCTAATTTTTTTACAGCCTCAAGAAGATTAACAGTTCCGATTATATTGGTAGAATATGTTTCAATTGGTTCTAGATATGATGTTCTAACTAATGATTGTGCCGCCATATGAATAATAATATCTGGTTGATGTTCATGCAAAGTTTTTTTTATTAAATCAAAATTTCTAATATCTCCCATTATTGAAATGATTTCATTTTCTAGATTGGTTTCATTAAATAAACTAGGAGTAGTTGGAATATCTTTTGAAAATCCAATTACATCTACTCCTAATTTTTTTAACCAAATAGTTATCCAACTTCCTTTAAAACCCGTATGACCAGTAAGAAGTACCTTTTTGTTTTTCCAAAAAGTTGAATTCATTACCAATTTTTCCATGGAGCTTTACCAGTACTCCATAATTCTTCCAGATAATTTTTATCTCTTAATGTATCTAAGGGTTGCCAAAATCCTGCGTGTTTATATGCAATGAGATTATTTTCATTAGCTAATTGTTCCAAGGGTTCTCTTTCCCAAATGGTTGAATCATTTTTTATATAATCTAAAACTTTAGGTTCCAGAACAAAAAATCCTCCATTAATCCAGCTTCCATCTCCAGCAGGTTTTTCTTGAAATCCTGTTACTTGATGATTTTGTAAATTCAGTGTTCCAAATCTTCCAGGAGGTTGTACAGCTGTTACTGTAGCAAGGGGTTTATTGTTTTTATGAAAATCAATTAGTTGAGATATATTCACATTACTTAATCCATCACCATAAGTAAAACAAAATGGTTCTTCATCAAGATAATTTTGTATTCTCTTTAATCTACCTCCAGTCATAGTTTCAAGACCAGTATCAACTAAAGTTATAGTCCATGGTTCAGCAGATTTATGATGAACATCCATTTTATTTTGTTGTATATTTATTGTAATATCGGATACATGTAAAAAATAATTAGCAAAAAATTCTTTTACCATGAATCCCTTATATCCACAACAAATAACAAAATCATTAATGTTATGTGTAGAATAATTTTTCATAATATGCCATAAAATTGGCATTTCACCAATCTCAATAAGGGGTTTGGGTTTAAGATGTGTTTCTTCACTTATTCTGGTTCCTAACCCACCTGCTAAAATTACAGCTTTCAATTTAATCTTCAGTATATTTCTATAAATCTAGCTTTGTATACTTTATCATTTCTAAAATTTTTGAATTCATGAAACCACATTAAGTTTTAATGATATTATGATTTTACGTTGTTGAATCAAAATATTCTAATGTATTTTTTAATCCTTCTTTAAGAGTTACAGATGGTGTCCATCCTAAGTTTTTTAATTTCTTATTACTTGCAACAAAGTTTCCAACATCTACTTTTTTAGTATAAGCTGGTGTTTTCATAAAAACTACTTTAGAATTAGTTAATTTTTCTAATTGTTTCCCTAAATTATAAAACCAAGTTTTCTTTGACGATGAAATCCAATATAGTTCACCTGGTTTTCCTTTCGTCATAATAGTTTTGATTCCAGAAATTACATCTGAAATATAAATCAAATCTCTAAAAAATTTCCCTTCATTAAAAATAGTAATTTCTTTACCTTTAAATGATTGATTGATAAGAAAATTTACTGCGTTTTTTTTAGAAATTATTTGCTCTCTTGGACCATAACCATTGGTAATACGAAAAATTCTAGTATCTAAACCATACATTTGATTATAGATTTTACAATAATATTCACTTGCAAGTCTATTTGTTCCGTAAATTGTTGTAGGATTGCATATTGAAGTTTCATTGACAGGTAATTTTGTAGGACGGCCAATTACAATAAATGTACTTCCTAGAATAAATTTACATTTGAAATTTAATTTTCTAATAGTTTCTAACATGAATAATGTAGATTTTGCATTAGAATCAATATCTAAAAGTGGAGAATCAAAAGACACAGAATGGGAAGTAATTCCTGCTAAATGAATTATTACATCAGGTTTATGTTTTTTAAGACTAGAACCAAGTTTTGAAAAATTGGTTACATCTATTTTTTCAACTTGAACTTTACTTCTAAAATCTTTAATATTTTTAATTTTAGAAAAATTTTTAGTAAAAATTACCACATGGTGTTTTTTACACAAATTCTCAGCTAAATGACTTCCAACAAAACCTAATCCACCAGTAATAATGACTTTCATATTTTTAGCATTAATTAGGACTAAAAATTCTTTATGGTAAAAATAAAAAATTAATTCAATCTAGGTACAATTTATGATGTTAATTATTATTTACCTATTTTGGGCTTAGAAGATATGAAAAAACCTTCTGTAATTATGATAGTTGCAAAATATCCAGCAACATATGGACATACTACAGTAATCAACAATTTATGTCAAGGTTTACGAAAATTAGGACATAGAACAGCTGTTGGTGCATTTACATTTGAATCTGATCCGCCAGAAGGAATTGAGAAAATTAAATTAAGTAAAAAAAAATTACTTAAATCAGGAGTTTCACAAATAGATTTTGATATAATACATCCTCATCAAGCACAAGTTCTTTATTATTTATTATTTAAAAATCCAAGTAAACCGGTAATTTTTCATTATCATGCAGCATCAAATATTGTTCAAGAATTAAATTTAAAAATATCAATGGGGTTATTCAAAAAACGAATTAAAAAATCAATATGTGTATCAAATAAAGCACTAAACCACTTAAAAGAATGGGCAGGGGATTGTGATGCTACCGTAATTTACAATGGTGTAAATACTAATTTTTATCATCCAAAGTTAATAAAACAATATCAAAAAGGTTCACCACAACTTCTTTTTGTTAGTGTCTTACGTAAATACAAAAAAACATCAGATTTGATTAATGTAATGCCAAAATTATTAAAAAAATATCCACAAGCTCATCTTCAAATTGTTGGAAATGGAAAAGATTTTGATAGGCTAAAAAAAATAATTCAAGAAAAAAATCTCAATAAACATGTCGAGATGACAGGCAGAATAGATGATGATGAGTTAAGACTTAGATATGCATCATGTGATCTATATGTATCTGCAAGTACAAATGAACATTGTCCTGTTCCAACTTTTGAGGCAATGGCTTGTGGCAAACCATTAGTTTTATCCAAATTAGAATCACATATTGAAATTTTGGATGACTCTAAAGCTGGATTAACATTTTCATTTTCTGATAATGATGATTTATGTGAAAAAATTGAAAAAGTATTTCAGAATCAGACAGATTATAGTAAAAATGCTACAAAATTTGCAGAGAAACATAATTTACAAAAATTTTGTGAACGCGTTGAAGAAGTATATGATACAATTCTAAAGAATCATGTATGATATTTTTAAATAGTAATACAATACCTGAATTGTAAATAAATATTAGATGATTTTTTATGGAGTTTGAATTTAATTCAGTTTTGATTACAGGGGGAGCAGGTTTTATTGGTAGCTATATTGCAGAAAAATTAATTGATGATGGAATAAAAGTTAAGGTCTTAGACAATCTAACTACAGGAAAAAAAGAAAATTTGGAAAAATGTTGGGGTAAGAAAAATTTTGAATTTTTTGAACAAGATTTAGGTAATTTACAAAATGCTGATTTTCTTAATGATGTAGATTTTGTTTTTCATATGGCTGCAGATCCTGAAGTAAGAACAGGTTTTGATAAACCAGAAAATTCTTTTAACCAAAACATTCGAAATACATTTAATTTGTTACAAAAGATTCGACATTCCAAAGTCAAAAAAATTATGTTCGCGTCATCATCATCAGTATATGGAGATGCAAAAATTTTACCTACTCCAGAAAATTATAGTCATTTATTACCAATCTCACATTATGGTGCATCAAAATTAGCATGTGAAGCACTCATTTCTTCATTTTGTCATAATTATGAAATGGAAGGAATAATTATTCGTCCAGCTAATGTAATTGGTGCGCGTGGTCGTCATGGATTAATTTGGGATTTAGTTCATAAATTAAAAAATGATCAATCAAAATTAGAAATTTTAGGAAATGGAAAGCAAAAGAAATCTTTTATTCATATTACTGATGGAATAAAAGGGATGTTTCATATGATTAAAAATTCAAAAGAGAAAATTGAAATTTTTAATATTGGCAGTGAAGATAGTATAGAAATAATAAACGTTGCAAAAATAGTTTGTAAAAATATGAATTTACAGGAAATTAATATTTTCACTAAAGATGAAATGGGTGACGGTAGAGGTTGGAAAGGAGATATTAAAAAAGCATACCTAGACATTACAAAATTAAAATCATTAGGGTGGAATGTAGAATTATCTAGCATAGAAGCTGCAGATTTAACCTCACAGGAAATAATTAAAGAAGTGATTTAATTCCTATTTTATCAAATAATAGAATATAGAAATTGACTGAAATTTCATTTTTTGAAAAAATTGAGGCACATTTTAGATATTGGATAGATTTTTTTCAAATGGTTTCTAATGTGAAAAAAACTTTTCAGAATTCAACGTCAATATTATTAAAATTATTTAAAAATGAATTTCCAATACGTGCTATTTTAAAAAATGGAAAAATAATTCAATTACAATCATTTAGTTCTACGTATCTCATATCTAATATTACAAAAAATTTAAAAATTAATTATGATGTTGAAAAAAATTTTGTAACAATAAATACAAAAAATTATTCGAATATTGAAAAAATAATTATTCATGGAGGATTAGATAATGGCGATATTGTAAACACATTTTTTAAAAAAGATTATGGCAGTATTTCGGTAAATAAAAAAACAGTGTTAGATATTGGTGCAAACATTGGAGATACAGCAATATTTTATGTATTAAATGGTGCAAAAGAGGTGATCGGTATAGAGCCTTTTCCTAAAAATTTTAATTATGCACAAAAAAATATCAACGATAATAATTTGGGAAATATAAAATTATTATTAGCAGGATGTTCTTCAAAAAAAGAAATTATAAAAATAGATCCAGAACATCAAAGTAATATTGAAAGTAAAATAAGAAATTTTGAAAATGGAATAGATATACCAATTTTAACTCTTGGAGATATAATAAAGAAATTTGAGATTCCAAAAAATTCAATTTTAAAAATAGATTGTGAAGGATGTGAATATGATATAATCAAAAATGTTCCAAATGAAGTTATTTCATATTTTAGTAGTATACAAATAGAATATCATTTTGGATATCAAGAATTAAAAAGAAGGTTTGAGGAGTTAGGATATTCAGTTAAAGTTTCAAAACCACATGCTACCAATGTTATTCTATATTTGTATAGTTTGTTTACAAAAAAAAATTATCACTCAGAAAAACAAAAAATTGGATATACGGGTTTTGTTTTTGCCTTTAAACAAAATGAAAACAACATTAGATGAACATACAATTACATAAAAGAAAATTTTAAAATTTTATAAAAGAAACTATTTAGAAATATAATAAAAATATGAAAAAAATTAAATTATTTGATGTTAATCGAGATAAAAAAGAAGAAAAGGCAGTTTTAGATGTTTTAAAAAGTGGATTTTGGGCATCGGGTGCAGGGGTTGGAAAAGTAGGCAGTTTTGAAAAAAAATTTAATACATATATCGGTTCTAAAAGATGTATAGCAGTAAATAGTGGAACTGCAGCATTACATTTAGCTTTATCACAAACAGATCTAAAAAACAAGGAGGTTATACTTCCTTCATTATCATTTGTGTCGACAGCACATTCAATAATCTATAATGGAGGAAAACCTGTTTTTGTAGATGTTGAACCAGAAACACTTTGTATAAATCCAGAAAAAATCGAACAAGCAATCACTAAAAATACAAAAGTTATTTTGCCAGTACATTTTGGGGGAGCAGCATGTAATTTGGAAGAAATTTCTCGAATTTGTAAAAAGAATAAAATTCTATTAGTTGAAGATGCAGCTCATGCAGCTGGAACAACATATAAAAAAAAGAAAATTGGAACACATGGTAACGCAGTATGTTTTAGTTTTCATCCTGTAAAAAATTTAGCAATGCCTACAGGTGGAGCAATTACTTTAAATAAAAATTTTGATTTAAAATTAGAAAAAATTTTAAAATCTAAAAGATGGTGTGGGATCACTAATAGAAGAGGCGTAGAATATGATGTGATAGAAAAAGGTTGGAATTTTTATATGAATGAGTTTTCAGCAGCAATTGGATTAGTTCAATTATCAAAATTAGATAAATTAAATAATTACAGGAAAAAAATTGCAAAACGTTATTTTGAAGAAATTTTAATTGATAAGAAAATGCCATTCAATAATGAATGGTCATATCATATTTACTGGATTAGAGTAAAAAATAGAAAAAAATTCATGAATGAAATGAATTTAATAGGTATTGAAACTGGAATTCATTATAAACCCATTCACAAAATGAAACTATATTCACAAAACAAAAAATTACCAATTACTGAACAAATTGGGAAAGAAATTGTTTCAATTCCAATGCATCCCAATCTAAGTAAAAATGATATTGATAAAATAATTATAAATGTCAATAAGTTTGCAGAAATTTAGGTTTAAAATTTATTTTTTAATTGTCGTACTAAACAAAAAGCTTCTGCTGCATTAAAACCTGAAACAGTTCCCCATCTTTTAGAGATTATGTCTAAAGATTCCAATGAACGGGGGTGTGGGAATTTTTCTATTTCAGTTTTATATTGTTTTAATGCTTTTAGTTTAAATGGTAATTCTTTACTAATATCTATAAAAATATTTGGAGAGAATTGTGATGGAAAATCCCATTCAGTTGAAGAAGGCACTTCAAAAGAAATTACATCTTTTACATTAGATTTGTTTCTAGGACGTGTAGCAGTTATGGTAGCATTGTATAATACTCGATGATCAACATTAATATCAAATTTTGAATGTGTAAAAACAGTTTCAGGATTATATTCAGAAATTATTTTCTCAATTTTTTTAGTAATTTCTAGATTTGAAATTGTATCAAGTTCATTATCTGGAAAATCTTCAAATTCTATATCTTTAACACCTAAAATTTTCGAAGAGCGAATTGTATCTTTTTGTAGCTGTTTTACTTGAATATCCATTGTTTTTTGAATTTTTGAATTAGTATCATATGTTTGCAAGTTTTTATAATTTACAGAACGTCTAGAAGTAATTCCAGTAGCCATAATTACTATTTTTACATTATGACCAGCTTGAGTTAATTTTCTAATTGTCCCACCCATACCTAAAACTTCATCATCAGGATGTGCAACAATAATCAATACTTTCATTCTAAAACACCACTAAATTCCAACATATTTTTCTTCATTTTTATTGACTTAAATATTATTTTCTTATTTCCAATTTTAATGAAGGCATTAGGATATGGATCTCCAAGCATTCTAATGAAATTATACAAATATAGATTTGAATGATTCAAATGTTTTAATTCACTTTCTTCAGGTTTTCTTCTTTTGTATGTTGTTGATTTTCCTTTTTGTTTTTTGATAGTATATTTTTTTTTGATTATATCAATAATCATTTTATAATCATTAGTGATCATTCTATCAAAAATTTCATCAATTGAACCTTCTAATGATAAATTTTTTTTTAATAAAATATCACCTGTGTCTAATCCTTCATTCATCAAAAAAGCTGTAGTTTTAGTTTTTTTTATTCCATCAATTATTTGATTCTGAATTGGACTACCACCTCTAAATTTTGGTAAATCAGATTCATGAAAACATATACATTGATATTTTTTTATAATATTAATTGGAACAATCCAAGACCAATCCGGAAAAAAGATCAATTTAGGGTTCATCAGTTGAATTTTTTTAAGTGTTAATTCTTTTGGTGATGTAATAAGATGCATTTTATATTTTTTTGAGAGTTTATCAAAGAGTTTTTTAGACCATTCTCTATGACAACAAAAAATGTACATAATTGAGAATCAAATCTTTAGAATTAATACTTTTATTATTTTTATGAAATTTATTTATTGAAAATCATTTTTGTAATTTTGTAAAAAACATTCTACAATTGCTTTAGATGTAGGCACAATATTTGATTCATTTTCACATACAAATGAATTTAAATTTTCTAATGAAACAAAATATGGTGAATTAAATTCAGAAACAGTTTTGAATGAATCTGTTAAAATTTTGGGATCAACATTTATTTCTAGAACACAGCAAACATCAAAAACATGATTTTTGTTATCTCTAACAAAACAAAATGGAGTTATGTTCGTTATAGCTGATGATAATAATCCAGTTTCTTCTTCAAATTCTTGAAGAATTTTTGCGATATAATTTATTGTTCCATCATTAGATAATACAGATTTATCTAGATTACCTGAAGGAACTAATTCATAAAAATTGGGGTATTCTGTAACATTACTACTACGTTTTGCAAATAAAATTAAAGAATCCAATCCATTTTTGTTAATAACGAGTCCACTAACACCAACTTGTGATATATTTAACGACGAATTCAAAAATTCTCGATCTATGATAATATTTTTGTAATCTGTGTACGAAACTTCAATTTCAGCATTGTTATTTGGATTAATTCTAACAAAACGTAATACTTGATCATTATAGATTGTTTCATTTTTTGATTTCACATCATTATTCCAAAAATTGGAAATTTTATCTTTCATTTTTTCTGAAATATTATCATTAAAATTCACATGTTTAAGTATTATTTTTCCAATGAAGATAATTTCTGAATCCAATAGCACAATCACACAAACAAAGAAGATATTTCTTTCTCTGTCTTATTTTTGATGATTTCACAATGTAATCCAGCAGCAATTGCACTTTCATATCCATTTTTTGAATCTTCAAGTACCAGTATTTTGTTTTTATTAGATTTAGTTTTTGAAAAACATAAATTATAAATTTCAGGATTAGGTTTTGAATTTTTTACATCATCTCCACAAATAATCATATTAAAAAAATGTTTCAGATTATTTTTTGATAAAAATGATAATACTATTTTTTGTGATAATGAAGTAACAAGAGCGAGATTATAATCATTATTTTTTAAAAAACATAATAATTCATATCTTTCTGGAATTAGAATAATAGAATTTTCATAAGCTAACTCAAGTTTTCTTTCATAAATTCTTAAAAGTTCTGATACAGATTTAGAAAGATTATATTTATTTTTTAAAATTAAAATTATTTCATTTAATGAAGGGCCATCAAGAATTTCAAATTCATTTTTATTTCCATCAATACCAAATTCTTTTAAAAATTTCACATAAACGTCATATAGTATATCAATACTATCAGCTAATGTTCCATCAAAATCAAAAAACACCCATTCATATGTTTTCATAATCATCGTCCATAATTCCATCACCAATAGGAATCTCTCTAAGAGAGAGTTTTCCTTCAATAAATTCTAAAAATTTTGGATGTAATCCTTTTCTTTGAGAACCTGAACGAAGGATATCGATATTTTTTCCTTCACAAAAAATATCACCTTTTTTAATTTTAGAAATACATTGAATTGATCTTTGTGAAAAATTTCTATAAGAATTTTCATCATTTAAAATAATTTTTTTATTTTCCCCAATACATTTTTTAGAATTTCTAATAGCTAAAACCATATTTTTTAATTCATTAGGCTCTAATGCAAACGAATTATCAGGTCCGGGTAGTTTTTTATTTAATGTAAAATGTTTTTCAATGACTGTAGCTCCAAATGCCGTAGCAATTATTGGTCCTATCAAGGGTTCAATGCTATGATCTGAAAAGCCAATTGGTATATTAAATTTATTTTTTAAATCTAACATGGCTGAAAGATTCAAGTTTTCTAATGGTGCAGGGTATTGCATTGTAGTTTGTAATAAAATAATTTGTTTTCCACCATGTTTTCTAAAGTGTTCTATTGCCCATTGAATGTCATTCATATCAGAAGCTCCAGTAGAAAAAATTACTGGTTTTCTAGTTTTTGCTAAAAATTCAATCAATCTACTATGCGTAATTTCAGAAGAAGCGATTTTATGAAAATTTACATAGGGATCAATAGCTTTAGCATCATCAATTGAAAAAGGTGTTGACATAAATTCAATATTTTTAGATATACAATATTCTGATAATTCAGGAATCATTTCATATGGCATTGATAAATCATCAAAAATTTTTGTTATTGGTTGTGTAATTCCTTTTTTAGATAGATATTCTACAGAACCGGCATTTGGAACATAAACCGTTTTTGAACGATATGTTTGAAATTTAATTGCATCTGCTCCAGAATCAGATGCAACATCAATCAAACTTTTAGCCATTCTTATGTCTCTTTCAGGAGTTCCTAATCTCCAATTTGAACCAGCCTCTGCAATAATAAACACATGATTAGATTCTGAAATCATATAATTTTCTCCTAATTAATTGGCAATAAACATATTATGATATTTTAAATACAATATCTTTTTTGAAGTTATATCTTGACAAATTTGTAGATGGATCAAACTCTAAGCCAATCATTTTCCATTCATTTTTAATTGAAGACCAAACAGAAATTGGATTATTTGTTTTAATATTTTGCAAAATAAATTCATATTCAAGTTTTTGAGCTTCTAACTCAAATTGTTGGAAAACAAATTTCATCATTCCTTTTTGTCTAAATTCAGAACTTAAGATATATCCAATTTCTTGATTGATAATTTTAGCGTGACCCATAGGTTTATTTTCATACCAAATTGTCCAATGTTTATTTTTTTTATTTTGATTTAATTGTGATTCAATATATTTTTTGTATTCGGCATTAGTAAAACTAGAAGTATTTTGATGAAATTCTTTTGTTTCATTTCTTATATTAGTTAAAAAATCCCAATCATCATCATTTACCATACAAAATTTGATTTTATTGAGCATTTCTTAATAATTGAATAATTTTCAAATGTTTATTACTATTTGGGTTAAATAAATAAAAATTGGAAATTAATTTTGAAAAGTTAATATCCTAATTTTTTATCTTCTTCAATTGATTTTTTTAGACCTTCATCAAGAATAAAATCAGAATTTATATCAAGAAATTCAGGATTATTTCTTATTACTTTCAAAATATTAGAAACAAGAATAGGTCTATTATTTATTTTTTCAATTATTTTTTTTACAAATTGAAGATCTGGATTTCGATCTACAGATAATTTGATTTTTGAAAGATTTTCATGATATTCATAATTAAAAATTTTGAATTTGTTTGGATTGTTATAGAAATAAGGGGTCACATGTTCTCTTTCAGAAGGTTTTTTAGATTCTTTCCAAATTTTTTCTAAAGACCTAAAAGAAAAAATTTCAATATCTGCAACACCTTGAGGAAATGAACGTGGTTTATGTGTGGCAACAACATCAAATGAATTATTTGTATATTCAAGAATTAATTTATCAACTATGTTTGGATCTACTAAAGGACAATCAGCAGTGATCCTTACAATAGTAGAAATAGAAAATTTTTTTGCACATTTGTAATATCTGTCAAGAACATCTTTAGATGAACCTTCAAAATAATCTAGGTTATTTTTTTCACAATAATTTTTGATCACTATGTCCTCTTCTAAATTACTAGTTGCCACAATAATTTTATCAATATTTTTACAATTTTTTAATTGAGATATTACATAATCAAGCATAGTGTTAGTGTTATCTAGATTCAAAAACACTTTTCCAGGTAAACGTAAAGAACCCATTCTTGCTTGAATAATACAACCAATCAATTTTTTGAGTTGGGAAAGTTCCTAATTAAAGATTATTTTCTGATAATTTGTAAATTACAGAATATTTTCATGACTACAAATTAATAAAATGTAGGTTAAAAATGAATACAAGACAAAATTTACTGAATTAAAAAGGAAACCGATAAAATAGACTGATAATTATGAAAATCAAATGTTTGATGACAAAACAATTCTAATTACAGGAGGTACAGGTTCATTAGGAAAAGTTCTAACTAAAAGGCTCTTAAAAGAAAATGTAAAGAAAATAAGAATTTTCAGTAGAGATGAATGGAAACAATTTCAGATGCAAAATGAAATAAAAGATGAAAGACTAAGATTTTTGATTGGAGATGTTAGAGATAAAGATAGGCTTTCAAGAGCAGTAGAAGACGTAGATATTGTAGTTCATACAGCAGCATTAAAACAGATTGCCACAGCAGAGTATAATCCATTTGAAGCGGTAAAAACTAACGTTTATGGTTCCCAAAATTTAATTGAATGTTGTTTAGATCATAATGTAGAAATAGTGATAGGAGTAGGCACGGATAAAGCTGTTTCTCCTTTAAACACATATGGAGCATCTAAAATGTTGATGGAGAGATTATTTATTTCAGCAAATTACTATAAAGGAAAACGAAAGTCAAAATTTTTGTGTGTAAGATATGGAAATGTTTTAGGTAGTAGAGGTTCATTACTACCAGTAATTACTTCACAAATTCAAAATGGAAAAGAAATTACTATTACAGATCCTAAAATGACAAGATTTAATATTTCTATGAATCAAGCAGTTGAACTAATATTTAGAGCATTAAAAAACGGAATGGGTGGGGAAGTATTTGTTCCAAAATTAAAAGCATATAGAATTAAAGAAATGAAAGAATCAGTTTTAGAATTAATGAAAGCTAGTAATAAAGAAAAAAGAATTCCAGTTAGACCTGGAGAAAAATATCATGAACTTTTAATCAATCAAGAAGAACTAAGAAATACATATGAGACAGAAAAAGATTATATAATTTTTGAAAAACAAAGTCAGAATTATGATTATGTTACTAAATCAATGAACAATATTAAAAAAACTAGCTTAGAAACAGATTATGGTTCAAATTCTGTATCAATTTTAACAAAAGAGGAAATTAAAAAAATTCTGATTGAAGAACAATTGATTTAATAATTTTGAATTAAATAGTATAAATCAAATATAATATTGATAATTTATTAAAAAAAGCATTTAACATGTAATTTACTTAAGATATTCATGAATAAAAAAATAAAAGTTGCCTTCATTTATAAAAAATCTAATCCGTTGTTATCTTCAAACAACTATGATACAACATATTATCATTTTTTTATGCATGCATTAAAAAGAAATTCTCGAATTAAAGTAGATTTTTTTCCTTCAGAGAAAAAATTAGATGTTAAAATGCTTAAAGGGAATTATGATATCATATTACTTTATGAAAATTGGAATGGAGGTTCACCTGATGAATTAATTGGTATTGATGAACTTGATATTCCAGTAATTTCAAGATGTGGAGATTTTCATGCTGCACAAAAATATGATACAAAAAGCTTTCATGACAAATATAAAATTGATTATTATTTTGGATTCAATACGGAAAAATTATTTCATCAGTTTTATCCTAAGAATTTTAAATATAAAACAGTAATTTATGGATTAGAACCTTCATTATATAAAAATTTGAGGGATTTTAAAAATAGAATTAAAAATAGAATCTTAAATTCAGGAGCAATAGGAAATAATAGTTTGTATTATAGATTTATGAATAAATTCAAGCCTATTCACGGAAATCCATATTATGAATATAGATTAAGAACACTATGTGTAAAACTTCCATATGTTGATTATACATCAACATTAGATCATGAATTTATTGGTGACAAGTATCCATTGTTATTACAAAAATATCAAGCAGCAATTGCATCCACAACATTTGGACCAACAATAAAATATTGGGAAATTCCAGCTGCAGGCTGTCTTACATTTATGGAAATAACAGAAAAAAATGGTGGAGAATATTTAGGGTATATAGATAATGAAACTGCAATTTTTATTAATGAAGATAACTATGAAAATAAGTTTAAGGAATTCCTCACAAATTCAGATAATCCAAAATGGGAAAGAATAGCTAACAATGGGGAAAAATATGCTTTAGAAAATTTGAATAATGACAAAGCTGTTAATTCATTGGTAGACTTAATGGAAGAATTAATTTAGTTTAGATAATTTATTTTTAAATAATGACTACAAAAATTACAATTGGAATTCCAGTATTTAATGGAGAACATGTACTTAAAAATAAAATAAAAGAGATTCTGAATCAAACTTATCAAAATTTCACCATAATAATTTCGGATAATGCATCAACAGATAATACACAAAAAATTGGAGAAGAGATTGCCGCAAAAAATAAACGAATAAGTTATTTTCGTCATGAAAAAAATAAAGGAGGTGGGTGGAATTTTAATTTCTTATTACAAAAAGCAAAAACTGAATATTTTATTTGGGCTGCTGTTGATGATATTTGGTGTAAAAAATTTTTAGAGACTAATATTGATGTTTTGGAAAAAAATGAAAAAATAGTGGGGAGTATAGGTGAAATGAAAATGTTTAACCGAATTTTAGATTCAAAAACAAATAAAGAAAAAATTAAAATTTTAGAAAATTCAAAAAAATTTCAATATGTACATCCAGTAAAAGGGAATAGAAGTAAAAAAATAGAATTTTGTTTAAATTTCAATATGGGAGGTATAATTTATGCAGTTTATAGAACTAAACAGCTACAAAAAGCAAATACATTCTATTTATTTGAAAAACGACCTATGTGGAGATGCCCCTTAGCATGTATTTTAAATATAATTAAAGAAGGGGATTTGGAAGTAATTGATGATGTTTTTGTGTATAAACATACTTATGAAAAATCATCCTCAATTATTAAATATTTAAGAAATTCAGGTTTTAATTTTTTAGAAATTGGATTTATTAATTTCCCATTTACAAATTGGTGTTTAAGAAATTTAGGTCCAAATGAATTTTTAAAAAATTTGGGATATTTTATAAAATTAAATATTGAATCTGAATTTGGAATTATTGCAGAAATATTAAGAATGGGGAAAAGAGTTATTTCTGGTCAAAATAAATATTGGTAATTTTTTTATTCATCCAAATTATTTTTTGTAATTTCTAAAATAGTTTCAAACCAAACCTTTCCATCCATATCAACATTTTTTTGTTTTTTTATTTCAAATTCATTTTTGGTTAAACCACATTCTAATAAAATTTTTTTACATTTTCTAACGGATAAATCGTTATAATAACAATTATCATCATCACGCCAATGCATTACATGTTCATCAATATCAGGAAAAAAACCACGATACGCATTAACATAAGCATATTTTTTACATAATTTGATAATTTGACGTAAAAATTCATCAATATCATATACGTGATCAATTACTGCATGTGAATATACTAAATCAAATTTAGTGTCTAAATCAATTTTAATGAAATCACCTTGAATAAAATCAAAATCTGAATGTTGTCTACAAAATTCAATGTTAGGTTTTGAGAAATCTAATCCAGTATATTTTTTCCCAATAAAAAGTTCCTTTTGTTGAATAGGATATACACCTGTTCCACAACCAACTTCTAAAATTGTTTTAACATCATGTTTTGATTTTAGATAATTTTGAAAATTTTTATGAAGTTCAGTATTTTGATTATGAATTTCACTATACCATTTTTTATCAGCTTTTTCCCATTGTTGATTTCCATATTGAGATTTGCCTACTACCCGAGTTTTTAGATTTCTAATAATGGTTTTAGAAATTGCTTTAATATCCATAATTTTTTTCTATAATAGCTCTATATGAATAAATTGTAATCATCATAGGATTAATTAAAATGCTTAAAAATACTACAAAATGTTGAGATTATTAATCGCTGTAGATAAAAACAGATTTGTATATTTAGAACCATTTGTAAAAACATTATCAAAATACAAAATAGAATGTAAAATAATAGATGATTTGGGAATATATTCTGATTCATTTTTTTCTAAAAAAATCTTACGTTGGTTTTATGTACCAAGAAAATTTAAAAATTTAATTAAAGAGTTTGTGCCAGATATGGTTTTTACTGAAAGAACAAGTCATTTTAGTTCATTAATATTAAAAACTAAAATTCCATTAATCGTTTTTTTACGAGGAGATATGTGGGAAGAAGAAAAATTAGCTAAAAAAACTCTTCATACATCATTAGAAAAACAAATTGAAATATTTTTTAGAAATAAAATTAGAGAAAAATGTTTTAAAAAACAATCAACTATAATCTTACCTATTTGTAAATATTTAACAACAATTGTCAAAAATCGTTATCCGACGAAAAATATCATAACATTATATCAAGGGATAGATGATAAATCATGGAAACCATTTAAAAAAAATGTGTTAAAACATCCTTGTGTGGGATTACTTCAAGGGGCACATATTTGGGGGAAAACACAAGAAATGTTAACATTACAAAAAGTTCTTGAGAAATTGCCTAATGTTACATTTTATTGGGCAGGTGATGGACCGTATGCAAAAAAAATTCTTTCAGTATTAGAAAAA
>Ga0114932_10001493_pt1 | contig 26443 bp, 23 predicted proteins | sample 2SBtaG_2_FD_87286 | JGI IMG/M metagenome (GOLD analysis project Ga0114932, IMG submission 87286) | Deep subsurface microbial communities from Kolumbo volcano to uncover new lineages of life (NeLLi) - 2SBTROV12_ACTIVE470 metaG | ecosystem: Environmental > Aquatic > Marine > Volcanic ...
CCGTCGCCACCGTCGCCGCCGTCGCCGCCGTCGCCACCGTCGCCACCGTCGCCACCTCCGCCTTCCTCGTTGACCGTGAGGCGCATGATCCAGTCGCCGGGCACCGCGTAGACCGAGGCGCCGTACCACTGACCGCTCTGCGTGTAGATCCAGTTGTTGGAGGGGTGGGTGACGGTGGCCGACTCGCTGTCCACGCAGATCGACGGGTACGCGTCGTGCTTGACGTGGCACATCGCGATGGCCACCGCGTCGTCCTCGATGGGATCGACGTCCATGTCCTTGAGCTCGGAGAACTGGATCCGGTTGAAGCCTTCGTCCGAGCCCTGGAGCAGCGCTGCGGACGCGTCGAGCTTGATGCTGGGCTGCAGGATGTCGTTGACTTCCCACACCTCGACCACGAACAGAGCCTGGGAGCTGGAGCCCGCGACGAGCACGTCGATGTACGACAGCTCTGCGGGCAGGTCGGCTTCGTCGAGCTCGTAGACCGAGGCCCAGCACTCGTCGACCACGAAGCCACCCATGCAGTTGGCCTCGTCGCCCTCTTCGAAGCTGTCGTTCTGGTAGGTCGTGGCCGACGCTGCGGTCAGAAGAGCGGTGAACAGCATGGAGCCTCCGGTCGCACATGCTACCCGCGAGCGCGCGCTCAGTGCCGCACACGCTCCAGGTAGGCCTCCGGCTCGAAGCGCCCCTCGTCGCGCTCGCCGTCGTGGCAGGTCGTGCAGGTGTCGAGCGACGGCTGCGCCATGGTGGCCGCCGTCGGCGCCCGGACATGGTCCCCTCCGGCGCCATGGCACGCCTCGCAGCCGACGCCTCGGAGCTGAGGAGGAACAGCCTTCGGCGACTGGGGGCCCGCCGCGTCGTGCGCACCCGTGACGTGGCAGGCGAAGCAGGCCCGATCCTCGGCGTGACCGTCGGCGTCGAGCACCGACCAGGCGCGTGGGTGCCCGGTGCCCGACCACTGGGCGTGCTGGGACACGTGGCACACCAGACAGGCGGAGGACCCGACGTAGGGGCCGTCGTAGCCGGCTTCCGGCTCGGGCTCGGCCGCTGCGATCCGAGGCCTGGTCGCTTCGACGAGCGCGGCGATGGCGGTGTGGTCGGCCACGTCCTTCGACAGGTCGTGCAGCTCGACCCGGAAGGTGTTGCCCGATCCGCGCCCGACGGCCCCGGCCGCCGCCTGCTCCTCGCGCAACTCCGCCACCTTCCGCTCGTAGAAGGTCATCTGGCGCTCGACGCGCACCGCCGCCTTGTCGTCGGTTGCCGACGCCAGCTGTGCCTTCGCGCTGTCCAAGCGCGCCTCGTAGCGTTCCAGGCGCTCCGCGAGGTCCGCACCACGGCCCTCGTCGGTCCAGGTCGCGCCGCCGCGCAGGCCCAGGTGGGCCACGCCCAGGGTCTTCCCGCGGGAGCCCGCCGCCAGGAGCCAACCGCCCTCGTGCTGCTTGGCACTGGACCACTTCTGACCACCATGCCCCTGCACGACGAAGTCCACACTCGGCAAGGCGACCAGGGCCTGACCCAGGCTGAGCGTCCCGTGGGCCACGCCGACCACCACGTCGGCCTGCACACCCTCCAACGCCGCTGCCACGACTGCGACCGGATCCTCGGCCGCGGTGCAACCCTCCGGAGCCGCGTCGGTGACGCCCGCCACCGCGACGCGGAGGCCGTCTCGTTCCACCACGCGCACCGCGTCGAAGGCCTGCCCACAGGTCAGCCCGGCAGCCAGGGTCGGCAACCGCGCCAGCCGGCTCGTCGCTTCCACCGTGCCGAGCGCGAAGTCGCCCTCGCCCGGAACGAAGGCGTCGAGCCCCATCTCGTTGAGCGCGTCCACCTGGAGATCGGCCTTCACCAGCGCCTGCGCGCGATCCTCGTCGGCCAGGGTGCTCCGCTTCCAGAAGAGGTCGCCCCCATCCACCACGACCGTGGTCAGCCGTCCCCGAACCTCGTCGAGCACCGTGGCGCGCCTGGGCAGACCGCCCAGAGGGTTCTTCGGTCAGCCACAGGGCTCGATCTCGCCGTGCAGATCGTGGCTGAACACCAGGGCGAGCTCCCGATCCGCGGGAAGGTCGAGCTCACCGACCGGATCCGGCGCACCCGTGCAGGCCAGGAGCCAGATCATCCGTCGTCCCCAGCCACGATGCGCGCCTCTTCCATGGCCTCGTGGCGCTCGGCGATCTCCTCGTCCTTGTCGGCCTTCCGGTTGTGCTCCCGGATGACGTCTTCCAGCACGTCGATGCCACCCCGATCGACCAGGTACACGGGCGACTCGCCCTCGATCATCGCGTAGTAGCGCTCGACGACGCGGTCCTCGAGCTCCCGGCTCGGTCCTCGGTCGCCGATGAGCACCACGCGGGTCTCGCCGTCCTCGGTGTGGAGCACTGCCCGGGCGCGTGGCGCGTCCAGTCCGTAGGGCCCCAGGGACGCCGGCGCGTCGTGCACGAAGTCCTCCGCGTTCAACCCCGTGATGCGGATGGCGACCCGCTCCGGGGTGGACCCGGGGACCGGCCGCCCGTCCTCGGCCCAGTGCCACTCGTCGACGCCCCGCTTGATGCTGGCCTGTCCCTCGGTGTCGTCGTAGTCGGAGGCCGAGAGCGCCACGTCGACCTGCACGACATCGTCGTGGTGCACCTTCACGAAGCGAGGGTTCCTGAAGCTCGCCGGGTCCTCGGCGTAGTCGTTCAGGAGATCGTGCTTGGCCTGGTAGACGGTCCACTCGCCCTCGAGGGTCATGTAGGCGAGCTTCTCCTCCGGATCCGTGGAGATGGGAGCCCCCACCAGCAAGACCAGCGGATCGCGGTTTCCGAAGGCGATGTGGATGCGTCCTCGAGGCTGATCGAGGCCCCACGGCTCGAGGGCCTCGGGCGAGGGGTCGTCCAGATCCTCGACGAAGTCCATCGCCTTGAGGGCCGAGACCCGCCCCAACAGGCCGCGGATCTCGTCGCGCGAGGCGTCCATCTCCACCGGGGAGAGCATCTCCCAGGTCCGCTCGCCCAGACGCTGGAAGGAGAGCAGCTCCCGCCCTTCGAGCTCCGCCTGGAGCCTGTCGACATCCTTGGAGTCGAAGCTGGCGAAGCGGCGCTCGCGGAAGTCCTCGAGGTCGAAGCTGTAGTAGTCGACGGCCGACTTCTTCACGACGAAGATCTGGTCACCCGGGACCGGTTGGATGTAGTAGCTGACCTGCGAGGGGTTGGGATCGCCCGCCAAGAACTCCCGCACCCAGCCGTTCTTGAACTCCACCTTGACGCGGACCGCCTGGGCACCGAGCCCGTACAGCGCAGGGTCTTCGGGTGCGTCGATGACCTTGGCGCGCGCCACCAGGTCGTGGAGCTGGTGCTTGACGCGGTTCACCATGGACTTCGAGGCGCGCAGACCGCTGCCCTCGAGGATCCAGCCGTCGTCGGTCTCGTGGGCCGCGACCACCACACCGTCGGGCCGAGCCACCTCGAAGCGAACCAGATCCTGCTTCTCGAAGAAGAAGAGCTCCGGCGTGAGCTCCTCCTGCGCGACGTCTGGAGGCGCAGGGTCGAGCCAGCGGACCAGCCCGTACACGGAGGCCACCACGAGCGCGAGCACCAGTGTGCTACGGAAGGTCTTCATGGCGCTCCCTTAGCCTGTTCAACGACCCGTGGAGTGCCCCCAGCCGAGGTCCTCGGCAAAGGGATCCGGCGACCTCACCGGCGCGAACGACGCCGACGCCGCGCCCTCGAACACCTGCGCCATCGCCACCAGGAACTCGCACGCCGTGAGTGTCTGGTCGCCCACATCCACCAGGCCCGGCACCGCGTAGTGGAGGTGTGGAGCCAGCTCCCGCGCAGCTTCTCGCACGGCGTCCGCGGTCACGAAGCCGCCCGCGGGCATCGCGGTGCTGGCTTCTGCGGGCGGTGGCCCCAGCTGGCCGAGCAGCACCCGCTCCGGCAGGGTGTCGTCGGCCAGCACCAGGGTCAACGCGAGGAATGCCTCGGTGATCGTGAGCTGCCCCGGCAGATCCGCAGGGAGCACCGAAGCGCCACGGAGGGCAGCGGCGGCCAACGCGAGCTCGTCGGTGTCGATGGGGCGCGCACGGGTGGCGGCCTCCTCGACGGTGAGCTGCGCGGTCGCGCGCCAGGGAAGCTTGCTGGCCGTAGGGAGGTCCACGCCGACCGGCACCACGATGTCCTCCAGCCACACGCCCAACAGGGCCGTCTCGTCGGCATCCAGGTGAGGCAGGGAGAGCGGCAGACGAAGGATGGCGGCACCGCCCGAGACCGAGGCCGCCAGGTCGGCAGCGACGGTGTCGAGCAGCTCCGCGTCGACGTCCCGAGCGGCGCCGTCGCCGTGGGGCACGACCAGCGCCAGGCCCTCCAGCCCCGCCGGTCCACGGGATCGACGCGGGCGTCCGACGTCTTCCACCAGCACGACCCGGACGCGCAGGTCGTACAGCGCGTACTCACCGGCACGGGTGAGCTTGTCGACCGCAATGGCCTGCGGACGGCTCCGGGTGGCGCGCCGAAACGCCCGCAGCTGCTTCCTCCCTTCCACCCGCCAGGCCTCGTAGACCGCCGTCGGACTCGACCCGGGCGGCGGCGCCTGGAAGCCGAGCACGAGCTCGTGACCAGCGGCCGAGGCGGCGCGGAGCCGTTCCGGTTCCGCCTCCGCAAGCACCAGAGGCACCACGATCGAGGCGTGCACGCCATGCGACTCCAGGGCGCCGAGCACCCGCTCGAGCTCGCCGAGCCCTTCGTCGGCACGAAGCTCCACCAGCAGGGCCGCACCGGACAACGCTGGCGGCACGACCTCGAAGGTCGCAGCCATGGCCCAGGCCCACAGGAGCCACATCACGAGCGCCTCATCAGCACGGCGTCTTCGCCATCCCGGTAGTAGCTGGTGCGAACCCCCACTCCGACGAAGCCATGCCCTGCGTAGAGAGCGCGGGCGGCCAGGTTGGAGGCGCGCACCTCGAGGAACGCCGGCCCCGCGCCGAAGCTGGACAAGAGCGCGGTCAACAGAGCGCTGCCCACCCCGCGCCGCCGCGCTTCGGGCGCCACCACGATGCTGAGCACCTCGAACTCGCCCGCCAGGTCGCGGCCCACGGCGTGCCCCGACAGACAGGCTCCATCGGTCGACACCAACAACCGACCGTCCGGACGAGCGAGCTCGGCGCCGAGCTGTGGCGCGCTCCACCCGCCCCCCCGGAGGCCGCGAGCTTCCAGGGCGGCCATCGCGTCCAGGTCGGCTTCGTCCGCAGGCCGGATCACGGCTCCCCCCGTTGCTCGATCCGGCGCACCCCGACCTCGTCCCTGAGCGGGGTGATGAACGCCTGGTAGGCCTCTTCGTAGCGCTCACGCCACAGGGACTCGGGCTCGCCCGCGCCACGCTTCACCCGCAAGCCGACCTCACGAGCGATGTAGGCCTCGGCGACCAGCCGGTTCGAGAAGAGGGTCTCCAACGTGGCCTCGCTCGCCCCCCAGCGCTCCTTGAACGCGAGGTACTCGCTCGAGGGCACGAAGCTGTCCCGGAAGGACTGGAGCCGCGCGTCCAGCACCCGCCGCTCGGGCCGGTAGAAGCTCGCGTCCGCGAGCTGCGCCAGGATCACCCGGTAGTCCTCGTAGAGGCCCAACACGTCTTCCTGGTCCTCGAAGGGCGGCAGAGGGCTCACGTCACGAGCGGAGAGCTCGGTCTCGCGCCCCAGCTCCGTCAGCGTCACGACGTCGTCGCCGACCACGCTCACGATGCGGTCCACGAGCTCCGCCTGCGCCGGGACGGCGAGAGCCAGGAGCACGGACGAGACAGCGAGGCGCCACTTCATGCCTCAGCACTATCCTCCTCAAGGTCGCCGCAGAGGTTGCCATAAGGGGGGGCGGCATTAAGGGTCGGTGGTTCGGACGGGGAGACGATGATCGAGGTCCGCCGGCTCACCAAGCGCTACGGCCCCTTCACGGCCGTGGACGACGTGAGCTTCGAGGTCGGCGAGGGCGAGGTGCTCGGTTTCATCGGCCCCAATGGCGCCGGGAAGACCACGACCATGCGCATCCTGACGGGCTTCCTGCCCGCCACCGAAGGCGACGCACGGGTGGCTGGCTTCGACGTGTTCGAGGCACCGATGGAGGTCAAGAAGCGGGTTGGCTACCTGCCCGAGACCCCGCCGCTCTACCGCGAGCTCAGCGTGGGGCAGTACCTCGCGTTCGTCGCAGAGCTCCGCGGCGTGCCGAGCAAGGAGCGCTTCCGCCGCATCGGTGACGCGATGGAGCGCGTGGGCCTCCGGGGGTGGGAGCAGCGCATCCTCGGCAGCCTCTCCAAGGGCTACCGCCAGCGCGTCGGGTTGGCCCAGGCCCTCGTGCACGACCCGCCCGTGCTCATCCTCGACGAGCCTACGTCGGGCCTCGACCCCGCCCAGACCGCCGAGGTGCGGGAGCTGATGCGGGAGCTGGCTGGGGAGCGCACGGTGGTGCTGAGCACGCACATCCTGCGCGAGGTGGAGGCGCTCTGCGACCGCGTCGTGATGATCTACAAGGGACAGGTCGTCGCGGCCGGCACGCTGGACGAGGTGCGCCAGATCGCGGCCAGCGTGCGCTACGAGGTCGAGGTGGACGCTGACGCGGCGACTGCCGCCACGGCCATCGGCGGCCTGGCGGAGGTGGCCACCGTCGAGCCCACCGAGCGCGGCCTGGTGGTGAGGGCCAAGACCGACCCGCGCCCTGCCATCGCGAGCCTGGCCCACGACAGGGGGTGGGCCGTGCGTGGCCTCACCCGTGTGGTCCCCACCCTGGAAGAGGCCTTCCTGGCCGTCGTGGAGCGGGAGGGATGAGCGGCGCCTGGACCATCCTGAAGAAGGAGCTGCGGATCTACTTCGTGAGCCCGGTGGCCTACGCGTTCCTCGGCGTGTTCCTGTTCCTCGCCGGACTCTTCTTCTACATGGGCATCGCGCTCACCGGTGAAGCGAGCCTGCGCGTCATGCTCGGCAACCTGAGCATCGCCATGATCTTCGTGCTGCCCATGCTCACCATGCGGCACTTCGCGGAAGAGCAGCGCGGCGGCACCTTCGAGCTGATGATGACCGCGCCGCTTCCCTTGTCGAGCCTCATCGTGGGCAAGTGGCTCGCCAGCCTCGTTCTCTGCCTCCTGATGCTCACCGGCACGCTGCTCTTCCCCGCGGTGCTCGCCTACTACGGCGACCCGGACTGGGGCGTGGTGTTCACGAGCTACGTGGGCCTGGCCTGCTGCTGCGCTGCCTTCTGCGCCACGGGGCTCTTCGCCAGCTCCCTGACCAACGACCAGGTGGCCGCCGGCATGGGGGGCATCGTGCTGCTCCTCCCCTTCTGGCTCATCGGCAACGCCGCGACCTACGTCGACGAGGCCTGGCGTGCGCCGCTGGAACAGCTGGGCTTCCTCACCCACCTCCAGAGCTTCACCAAGGGTGTCGTCGACACCGCGGACCTGTTCTGGTTCGCCTGCTTCACCTTCGTGTTCCTGTTCCTGACCTTCCGCACCCTGGAGAGTCGGCGATGGCGCTGAGCAGGACCCTCCAGCGGCGGCTCGCGCACGGCGGCAACGCCATGGTGCTGACCGCCCTCGTCGTGCTGTTGGTCGGGGTGCTCTACGGCGTGGCCGACCGGCACCGCATGCGCTGGGACCTCTCGGCCGATGCGTCCAACCGGCTGTTGCCAGACACCATCAAGAAGCTCGAGCTGGTCGCGGACGGGGGCTCCCCGGTGCGCGTCACGGCCTTCTCTGCCCAGGCCGGAAAGCAGGACGCCTACTTCAAGAACCGGGCACTCCAGGATCTGCTCGACGAGCTGGACTACCACTCCGCCTACGTGGAGACCCGCTTCGTCGACTTCGATCGCGAGCGACTGACCGCCGAGGCACTGGGTGTGCGCGACTACGGCCACCTCACCGTGCAGCTCGGTGACAAGCGGGTCGACCTGAAGGACCGGGAGCTCTTCCGCCGCGTCGGAAAGGGCCCGGACCGGAAGCTCGAGTTCATGGGCGAGGCCGCCTTCAACCGCTCGGTCGGCCAGCTCTTGAGCGACAAGCGGCGCATCCTCTACAGCCTGCGCGGGCACGGAGAGCGCGACGCCGAGGAGTCCGGACCCGATGGCTTGAGCGAGCTCGCCATGCTGCTCGATCAGGAGAACTACCAGCTCGAGCCGCTCGACCTGTTCCGGGACCGGGAGGGTGACGAGGCGCCCATCATCCCGCTCGACGCCGCGGGCCTGTTGATCGCGCGTCCGCTCACGGCGCTGACGCAGCCGGAAGAAGACGCGGTGGTCGCCTTCCTTGCCGCCGGAAAGCCCCTGATGGTCTGGGTCGACCCGGGCACCCCGACGCCGAGCGTGCTGGGTCGAATGGGCGTGAGCGTCCCGTCCGGACTCGTGATGGACAAGCAGCTGATCTTCCCCTTCCCGGACCGGCCGGTCCCTCGCTACCGCAGCCACGCCGTCACCAGCGACCTCGCCGACCAGAGCCTGGTCTCGGTCCTGGCCCACGTCGCGCCGCTGAAGACCGCCGAGCCGGCTCCCGACTGGCTCCGAGCGAGCAAGCTCCTCGAGACCAGCCGGCAAGGCTGGATCGATCGCGGGGGCGAGCTGTACCGCGGGACAGCCGTGTTCGAGAGTGGGATCGACGAACAGGGTCCTGCCACGATGGCGATGGCCCTGCAGCTCCAGCCGGACGCCAACGGTCCGGTCGAGCCCGGCAAGCGCGTCGCGCGAGTGGTCCTGATGGGCGACTCGGACTGGGCAAGCAACGGCTTGCTCACCGAAGGCCCAGGCAACGCGACCCTCGCGGTGAACGCCTTCCGCTGGATGCTCTGGGACGACGCCCGGCTCAGCGTGATCGGCAAGCCCACCAAGGTCCGGAAGCTCGCCCTGACCGCCCAGGACAAGGCGATGCTCCGCTGGCTGGTGCTGGGGCTGATGCCCTTCTTCACCCTGCTGGCCGGCCTCGGCGTGTGGGCCGCCCGGCGGGGGCGCTGAGCGTCAGGCGGCCGGCGCCTCACCCAGGATCTGAGCCTCCAGGTTCTGCACGGCCTCGTCCAGCAGCTTCGGCATCTTCTTGGCCATCATGCGGGCCTTGAGCCCCTTCTTGTCGAAGTACTGGTCCCAGGTCAGGTCCGTACCACCGCTTCCATCGTCGGCGATCTGCACCACGCCCACGTGGTTGGAGACCGGCCCGACGTCGACGGTGTAGGCGTAGCCCACGCCCTCCTCCATCCAGACCACGGTCTCCTCGATGGCCATGCCACCGAAGCTGCAGCTCCGGGTGCAGCCCACGCCTCCCGGCGCGTCGGCGTCGGTGTCGTCCACGGTCACCTTCGTGATCTTCGGCATCCACGCCGGCATGCCGGTGTGGTCGACGAGGGCCGCGTACACGGCTTCGGGCGGCGCCGCGAGGTGCCCGACGTACGCGACCTGCCGGTCGGCCGTGGAGTAGTCGGTGCTGACGAAGTCATCGCCCGCGAGAGCCGTCGCGAGGAACAAGAGCATGGAGCCTCCTTACCGAGGCAAGGTAAGCGTCCGCATTGTCCCGAGAAAGCACATACCTCGGAAGGCACTCATCCCGAACTCGACAGAATCGCTCAGCGCGAGAAGTTCAAGGGGTACCGGATGTCCTGGGGCGCTGCGATCCGCTGGAACGTCATCTCCCCGGCGGTCTTGTCGAGGCAGGACTCCAGCTCGGCATGGCTCACCCCTTCGCCGGTGATGCTGACACCGAGCGGCCGGCCGGAGGTGCCCACCTTGAAGGACAGCCACCAACGCCCCTGCAAGCCCGTGTCGAGCTTCAGCTGCTGCTCGTAGCAGCGCTTCATGCGCGGCAGGTACTTGTCCATCACGCCCTTGATCATGTTGTAGATCTCGGTCGGATCGGTCAGCACCACCGTGGCGCCGATCAACGTGGGCGCGACGATCAGATCGTCGTCCAAGGGGTTGGTGGTGGACGGCATGAGCGAGGTCTGCCGTGGGCTCTCCGCAGTGGCGATCGAGCCGGCGGACTGGGCATCCAGCCGCGATGGCGCCGTGATCGCGCTCCCACCCGAGCTGGTCTGGCGCTGACGCGTGGCGGCGGCGAGGCGGGCCTGCTCCTCCGCTTCAGCCTCCTCGTTGGCGAGGCGGTCGGCCTCGGCCAGCTCGGCGTCGAGGTCCTCGGCGGGCACGATGAAGAGCTCGTCCACACCCTGTTGCACGGCCGCGAGCTGCGCGGCGTCCTGCTTCTGCGAGTAGGCCCAGAAGCCCACACCGCCGAGCACAGCAGCGAGACCGAGGGTTGCGAACAACAGGCCGGAGCTGGTCGAGCTCGGGGCTTCTTCAGCCGCTGGCGCGGCACCGGCCGCCGCCACGCCAGGATCGGTGGCGGCTTCTTCGCCGGGGATCTCGTTGAAGCACGCCGGGCAGGATCCGCCGAAGCGGAGCAGGTCGGCCTGGACCGATGACTGGCAGAAGGGGCACTTGTCCATCCGGGGACTTCCTCTACACGGTACGAGCAGGCCGGGGCCAAGAGCCCCGACAAGGGTAGCACTCTTCGGTCTGGATCGGCAACGAGGGCCCAATCCTTGACCATTTGACACGGCGCGATCGCGCGATACCCGCTGCGAGCCCCCCCGAGAGCACGGAGCTGACCATGGGCTCGACCCGCGACTTTCTGGTGACGGCGATGTCAGACGCCATGCTGCCCCTCTTCAAGGTGACCCTCGAAGACGTGCTGCTCGAGACCCTGAACGATCGGAAGGTGCCCACACGGACCGACTTCCAGGAGCTGCGCGACGTGGTGAACCGGATGCGCGGACAGACCTCGTCGGCGCAGAACGCCGCCACCCGCGCCGACAAGCAGCTCGCTGCGCTCGAAGCACGCGTGGCCGTGCTCGAGGCCCGCCTGGTCGCTCTCGAAGAGCCCGCGGCGGCGGCGCCTGCAGCCCGGAAGAAGGCCACCACCAAGAAGGCCACCGCCAAGAAGGCCACCGCCAAGAAGGCCACCGCCAAGAAGGCCACCGCCAAGAAGGCCACCGCCAAGAAGGCCACCGCCAAGAAGAACGGCTAGCGCCCTCCGAAGCGCCGCTTCAGCTCTCGCGTGTGGGCGGGACCACACCCGCAGCAGCTCCCGATCAGCGTGGCTCCGAGCGCGACCCAGTCCTCGACGTGGTCGGCGTACCGAGCGGGCCCGTCCGCCGAGGGCGACCAACCGATTCCGATGCTCGCCGGGCCCGCGTTGGCGTAGGCGCCAAAGGGGACGCCCAGGCCGACGAGGGGCTTCAGGAAGGCCAGCGTCCGGTCCGCGGGAACACAGTTCACCAACACAGCCACAGCACCCGCGTGCACCACCTCCCGAGCTCCCCGCGCGACGTCCTCCGGAGTGAGCAGGTCGGCGTCGGGGCCCGCCGTGAACGAGACCCAGGTCTCGACCCCGGTGGCCACGCACGCCTGCGCGGCGGCGAGCGCCTCGCCCAGGTGCGGGAAGGTCTCGCACAGGAGCAGATCGACGCCTGCGTCAGCGAGGCACCGCGCGAGCAGCGCGTGCTCGTCCCGGGCATCGGGCGGGCTCAGGTCGGGGCGGTAGCAGTCCTCCAGAGGCGCGAGGCTCCCCGCCACGCGACCGGTGGGTGCTGCTTCTCGAGCGAGTGCCACCGCCTGTCGGGTGAGGCGCGGCCAGGCCGGGCCCGCGGCGCGGCGGCTGGTTCGGAAGGTGTTTGCCGTGTGCACGACAGCGCCCGCATCCGCGTACTCGGCATGCACCGCCCGCACGAGGTCCGGGGCGGTCTCGAGCGCAGCCGCGCTCCAGAGGGGCGCAGGGCAGCTCACGCCACGTGCGATGAGCTCGGTGCCCAGCGGTCCGTCCAACAGGGTGAGCACTTCCCGCCTCCTCGGCGCCTCATAGGCTAACGATGCGTGCTAAACGAGTGGGCTTGCCCCTGGAGAGATCCATGGTCGTGTCCGACGCCATGAACCGCCTGCGAGACGTGGTCTCCCGTCACGACAGCGCCCTGGTCACCTTCTCGGGCGGCGTGGACTCGGCGCTGGTGGTGGCGGTCGCTCACGAGGTGCTCGGTGACCGGGCGGTCGCGCTGACAGCAGACTCCCCGACCTTCCCCCCCGAAGAGCTGGCGCTCGCTCGCGAGATCGCCGCGCGCGTGGGCATCCGGCATGTCGTGGTCGACAGCGAGGAGCTCGAGCGCGAGGGCTATGCCGCCAACGCGGGGGACCGCTGCTACTTCTGCAAGTCGGAGCTCTTCGACCTCGCCTTCGATCAGGCCCGTTCGCTTGGCCTGTCCACGGTCTTCGACGGCACGATCACCGACGACCTGGGCGAACACCGCCCGGGCCTCCAGGCCAGCGACGAGCGCCAGGTGATCCATCCCCTGGTCGAGGCCGGCTTCGACAAGCCCACCGTGCGGAGCGCAGCGCGCAGCCTCGACCTGCCAGTCTGGGACAAGCCGGCCTTCGCCTGCCTCGGTAGCCGCTTCCCGGTGGGCACACGCGTCACCCGTGAGCGCGTGCTCGCCGTGTCCCGTGTCGAGAGCCTGCTGCGACAGCTCGGCTTCACCCGCTTCCGGGTGCGTTACCACCGCGTAGATGACGTGCCCCTCGCCCGCATCGAGCTCGCCCCGTCCGAGCTGCCGCACCTGGTCGCCGACGGCGTGCGCGAGACCGTGGTGGCGCGCTGCCGCGAGGAGGGCTTCCGTTGGGTGACGCTGGACCTGGAGGGCTACGTCCGGGGGGGACTCGCGACAGCCGCCGGACCGTCTTCCGGGAACTGATCCTCCTCTGGCTGGGGACCAACCTCCTCATCCGCGGGGTGCTGGCCATCGCCGAGGTGGTGCCCGCCGTGGGTGTGCAGGTGCCGCTGCTCGGGCCGGCCACGGCGAGGGACCTCGTCACAGCCATCGTGCCCTTCCTGTTCATCTACGCGCCGGTCTGGCTCTGCACCCACCGCGGCGTGGACAGCTACGCCTACGGGCTCTCGATCCCACCCTTTTCGGACCTGCGCTCCTGGGGGCGCGGGGCCGGGCTTGCCGCTCTCTGGATGGGCATCCTGTTGGTGCCCTGGCTGATCGCCTACCACGGCTACCAGACGCTGATCTTCGGCCTGGAACCCGCCGCACGCTTCCCCTCGGACCCCACCACGCTGGTGCTCTCCCAGCTCTTCTTCGTGGCGATTCCCGAAGAGTTCTTCTACCGCGGGTACCTGCAGACCCGACTCAACGAGGTCTTCGAGAAGAAGTTCAGCCTCTTCGGCATCCCCTTCTCGCACGCGCTCTGGATCACGGCGCTGATCTTCGCCTTCGGCCACAGCCTGGTGGTGCTGCGCTGGTGGCACTTCGCCATCTTCTTCCCAGGCCTGTTGTTCGGCCTGCTGCGGGAGAAGACCGGTGGCATCCTCGCGGCCGCGTTCTTCCACGCGCTCTGCAACATCATCGTGCAGCTCCTGGACACGGCCTACGGTGTCATTCCCCCGTGACCGCTCAGGTGTAGAGCGCGCGCTTCAGGTCGATGCCCAGGCTCTCCGCAGCCACCGAGCGCACGATGCTCCGGTGGAAGCCCGCGTCACCCCGGTCGCGGAGATCGTGGATGTGCGGGCCGCGGACGGGGGTGCCTGTGCCGTCCACCACCAGGCGAACCATCGGGCGCGTGGCCTCGTTGGGGTCGGGATGGTTCAGGTACACGATCCCGACCTCTCCCGTGTCGAGCATCACGGCGGTGCCCAGCGGGTAGCGTCCGATCATGTTCACGAACGCCGCGACCAGCGCAGGGTCCAAGGTCTTGCCGGCCTGCTCGACCACCTCGGTCATGGCTTCGTCCTGGAGGCGCGCCGCACGCCAGGGTGTCGAGGTGGTCAACGCGTCGTAGAGCTCACAGATCGCGAAGACGCGCGAGAAGAGGTGGGGCTCCTCCCAGTGGAGGGCATCCGGGTAGCCGCTCATGTCGAAGCCCATGTGGTGCTCGAAGGCCACGAGGGCGCGCCGCCGGGCGGAGAGGTCGAGCTGGCGGCCGCGGATCGAGAACTGCACCGAGTCGACCACGTGGCGCTCGAGCTCCCGGCGGTCGACCACCGCGTAGGCCTCCGGCTTGTGCCGCAGCTCGTCGTCCAGATCGAGCATGCCCATGTCCGCCAGGATGCAACCGAGCCCCAGGTCGAGGAGCGCACTGCGGCTCAGGCCCAGCCGGTGCCCGAGCGCCACCGCGAGCACGGCCACGTTGACCGGATGACGGAGGTGGTAGTCGAGCGACGCGTCCTTCATCGCGACCAGCGACAGGTGGTGGCGCGGTTCGTCGTCGGCCAGCTCGACGAGCTGCTGGATCACGCGGGACAGCGACACGACCTGCCGGGTGCGGTGCCGCTTCTCCTGCGCGGCCGCGAGGGCGCGGCACGCCCGCACGTAGAGGGCCAGCGCCCGACCTGCGGCGATGCGGACCGAGCGTCCCTCCCCGCCGAAGACGTGCCCCAGCGTGCCCGTGCGCAGCCGAAGCGGTGGCGCGAAGCGGATGTGCGCCACGCCCTCGTCCGACAAGCGCAGGTTGAGGCCCGGAGAGGCATCGATCTCGTCGACCGCTTCTTCGGCCTCCATCAACACGGCGAGCGCGGTGCGCCAGTCGTCGGCGGTGACCGCGTCGTCGATCAGGAAGCCGCCCAGCCCTCGCTCGCGCAGGTAGTCGTTCAGCAGCACGATCTGCCGGTTCATCGACCGGTCGACCTTCACCCGAAACTCGTTGACGTGGACCACCTCGCCTTCGCCGATCAGGTTCACCGTGCCGAGCAGCTGCTGGAGCTTGGTGGCGGTGGCCGCCGCCACGGTCAGGCTGTAGTTCATCGCCTGGTTGGACATGGCGTGGATGCGCGCGGTGCGCACGAGCGTGGAGATCCGGTAGACGAAGCGCTTGGCCTGGGTGTTGATGGCGCCGAGGGTCAGTCCGGCGCGCGCGTTGGGCTTCATCCGCCGCCTCCGACACCGAGCTGACGCAGCAGGGACCGCAACGCAGGCTGCTCGCGGGCCACCTGCTTCAGCGCCATCTTCGCCGTGGCCGTGCCGGCCGCCTTCAGGCCGCGCACCGCCATGGGCTTCACCACGGCCGGGCGCCCGTGCACCTTGGCGACATCGAGGGCGATGTTCCGCAACAGCGGCACGGACTGTTCGCGCCCGATGATGCCGAAGGCCATGAGCCAGCTCTTGACCTCCTCCTCCTCCAGCTCGCCGAACCATTCCGAGCGGATCCGCTGCTCGAGCTGCGACAGCACCGCCACGTCTCGGTACACGCTGAGGTAGCGCAAGGCCTCGATGCGAACGGTGGGCGCGCTGTCGTCCAGCGCCTTCAACATCGTCGCCTTGATGTTCGGCGACTGGTAGGCACGCAGCGACCGGAGGGCCTGTTCCCGAAGCTCCGGGATCTCGCTCCGTGCGAGCAGGAGGCAGTGCTCCACGCAGCGCGGGTAGTCAAGACGCGACATGGCGAGCAGCGGGACCAGTGCCACCTCCTCCTGGCTGGCGACCAGGAGCTCGAACACCGTCTGCGCGTCGTGCCGCAAGATGGTCACCACCGCGTCGGCGATGACCTGGCGGAGCGGTCCGCAGCCTTCGCTCGCCGCTCCGACCCTCACGAGCCGGTGCACCGCCTCTTCGGGAAGCGCGCTCAGCAGGGTGAACAGGGGGGCCGCGAGACCCTCCTGGTCGGCCCGGCGGCGCATCGCCGTGATCAAGCGCGGGGCGTACCGCTCGTCGAGCACGACGGACAACCCGCGCCGGAACGCCGCGGCGAACCGAAAGTCCGGAAACAAGTCCGCGTCGAGCAAGCCGAGGGTGCGGTGGAGGAGCACCGGCGCCTCCACGAGTCGACCCTGCTCGATCATCACGAAGGCATGGCGCACCAGGGTCTGCGCCAGCTGCGCGACCTCTTCTTCGTCGTCGGTGAGCCGGGTGATCTCGAACAGCAGCGCCCCCATCGTGGCCAGCGGCGCATCGGCACCGTCGTTGACCCGCTCCACCTCGCGTCCGAGGGCCGCCTGCGTGGTCGGGTCCAGAGCGATCAGCTCCTCGTCGCCGCCGGCTTCGATGTGCGACGCCATCTCCTCCCGGATGCGCAGGTAGAGGTCCGCCTCGTCCTGCTTCATCTTGACGACGTCGGCGGCGCTGGGATCCCCCGCCTCGATCTCCTGGATCAGGCCCTGGACCTCGGCCACCAGCACCGAGTCGCCGAGCAGGCGAGCGCGATCGCCGCCGGACAGGTTGCCGCCCTGGGCCAGCTCGTCCCTGGTCTGATCCTGGCCACGGTCGTCCTCGTCGGAGAAGCGGTCCGCGACGTCGACGTGGACGTGGTGGAAGTCTGCGCGCCAGGCCGCGGCCAACAGGTCCTCGGCGTCGTCGTCTCTCCGGAGCCAGTCGCGCGCGAGGATCTCGACGAGCCGCTCCAGCTCCCGACGGCTCGCCGCCCGCTCCACGCTGATGCCGCGCAGCCCCTCCGCGTAGAGGCCGTAGCAGAGCTGATCCGCCTTCTGCCCGGCGCCGAGCACCTCATGGCCCTGGTAGACCACCGCCTCCGGTTGGATCTCCACGTTCAACAACTGGAACTCACGCAAGAAGTCCAGGCTGTGATCGATGAAGGCGTCGAGGAAGCGGCGCGGCAGGTGGTGATCGGGGCCATACAGACGCGACGTCCGAGCGTTCTTGATCAGGTTCAGGAACACTTCCTTGAGCAGCGTGGTGGCTGCGACGAGGCGACGATGAGCGTCGAGGTCCTCGTCGGAGGCGCCCATCTGGTCGAGATAGCGATCGAGGTCCGCCAAGGCCGCTCCGGGTCGAGCCCATTCTACCTGTGTGGGCTACGCTGCCCACACGGAGGACCCTGTGGCGCGCGAGTCGATCGGACAGATCCTTGTGTCACAAGGCGCGCTCGGCGTGGAGCAGCTCCAGCCGGTGCTGGACGCGATGCGAAAGAGTGGTCGCACCCGATTCGGTCACCAGGCGGTGGCGATGGGCCTGATCAGCTCCGAGGATCTGGCCAAGGCGCTCGCCAAGCAGTTCCAGCTGCAGCACGTGCCCCTGGACCGCGTGCAGAAGCTGAACGTGCCCCGCGCCACGCTCGAGTTGCTGCCCGCCAGCATGGTTCGTGAGCGCCTCGTGGTGCCCACCTTCTTCGACGCCCAGGCCCGAGTGCTGTCGCTCCTGGTCCAGGATCCCACCGACCTGGTGCCGCTCAAGACCGCGCAGGAGCTCACGGGCGCCACTCGGCTTCGTCTGTTCGTGGCGGCCACCGAGGCCATCGAAGCCCTGGTCGGACAGGTGTTGCCCCAGGAACGGGATCCGTCCGGCGACCGCGCCGGCGCGCCAAAGGAGCTGGCCGAGGTCCTGCAGCGGCTGCGCCAACGACGGCACCTCGTCGTCGAGACCGATCTCCAGCGACTCGCTGCACTCCGCCAGCTGGAACGCCTGGAGGGCACCAACGCGGAGCTCGTGAGCGACCCCGGTCAGGTGGAGCCCCTGTTGAAGCAGGGCGGCCTGTCGTGCATCTTCCACCGCATCGGACTGGGCGGCGAGGTCGAGGCCTACCTTCCGAGGTGGCGCCAGGTCGCGCCCGAGGTGCGGGTGGTGCCAGTGTCGGGCTTCGGCCCGTCCCAGCTCTCCACCGTCCCCACGCGGTCGAGCCGCGACTTCCTGCTCCGCGTCATCGAGTTCACGCTGCTGTCGGGCGAGACCCGCAACATGAAGGCGCGAGCGCGCGTGCGTCGCATGGTGAGGCTTGCCCAGCAGATCGGCGCGGAGTTGGCCCTGCCAGGCGCCGAGCTCGACACCCTGCTCATCGGCGCGCTCTTCTCCCAGGTCGGCGAGCTCACCGTGCTCGGCGGCATCGTGGGCGACGACACCTTCGAGCGGCGGGACGCGCACCGCTTCGAGGTCGCCCTGGCCGTGCTCGAGCCCCTGAATCCGCCCTACCGGATCCGTCCGATCTTCGACGGACTGCAGCGGCGGCTCGCGCGTCCGAACGAGCTCGGCGACGACCTCCTGGTCGAGGTCCTGTTCACGCTCAATGCCCTGGTGCACCACCCCGACGGTTCCCGTGACGTCAAGGCACTCGACGATCTGAGCGGGCAGACGCACGACCCTGCCATCCTGCACACCGTCGGCACCGTGCTCCGTCGCGAGCATCTGCTGGGCCGGCTCGCTGGTGAGGGCGGCGATCGCACCGCCGACGCCACGGTGCTGTTGGCCGAGAGCGAGGCGGCGGTGATCACGGCGCTCGAGGCGCGACTGGGGCAGGCCGGGTACGAGGTCATCATCGCGGGCGACGGTGAAGAAGCGTTGGAGCGCGCACGCGCCGTGCGGCCTGCGGCGGTCGTGGCTGGGCATCGCCTGCGGAAGCGCGACGGCTTCAGCCTGCTCGTGGAGCTCAAGCGAAGCGAGGACACCAAGGACATCCCCGTGGTGCTCCTGGTCGACGAGAACCAGGGCTCGCTGGTCTCGCGAGGCCTCGATCTCGGTGCGGAGGACGTGCTCGCGAAGCCCCTGAACATCTATGTCTTGATGAGTCGTCTGCGACGCAGCATCGGCGCTGCCGCGGCGCCCACGCAGGCCGGCATCGTGGGGCGCCTGGCCGACCTCTCGCTGCCCGACCTGCTGCAGACCCTCTACCTCGGGGGCAAGACCGCCGAGATCCGGGTCACGGGCCCGACCGGACGCGGACAGCTCCACCTCGCCGACGGCCAGCTGGTGTATGCGGCACTCGGCACCCACCTCGGCGAAGAGGCACTCTACGAGATGGTCTTCGTCCAGGACGGGCTGTTCGAGGTACGCTTCGGGGTGAGCTCGCGCGACGTCAACATCAACGGCACGACGGACGGGCTGCTTCTCGAGGCCCTGCGTCGGCTGGACGAAGCGCGGGCGCAACGCGAAGACTGACGCTCAGCCGGGCAGGAACACGCTCACGGTCCCGCCGGTGGGCAGCGACCAGGCCCGATGCAGTCGAAACCGCGGCTCGAGCTCCTCGATGACCTCGATCACGGGGGGCAGGTGCTGAAGCTCGTAGTGGTGCTGCTCGAGCACCGCCTCCATCTGCTCACGCCTCGGCCACCCGGCGGTCGAAGCGCTCACGTGCACCACACTGCCCGCCGTTCTCGCCCACTCGTAGGTCCCCTGGGGGTCCACGATCAGGCCCCGGATCCGGCGGCCGGGGAGCCGCTCCCGCACCTGGAGGACCACGAAGCCCTCGTACCAGGTCTGGTCCTCGGAGAAGACCACCACCTCGCCAGGTCCGAGGCTCGACACCACGGCGTCGATCGGCAGCGTGAGGTCCCGCGGGGGCCGAGCCTGGGGGTGGTCCTGGTCGGCCCACTGGGCAGGCAGCACGTGCCCGCCAAGCGGTTCCGACAGGCTCCCGAGGGGCAGACCACGCCCCCACATGCGGAAGCCGATCTGGTGGGCGCCGGCGAGCACCAGGACCCCGGCGATCACGGGACTCGCCGGGCCGAGCGATCGCACGCGATCCGCGAGCAACACGGCGACACAGCCGAGCATCGGCAGGGTGTAGTAGACCTGCTTCTTCGCGATCAGGGTGAACACGCCGAGGCCGACGAGCACGACCAGCAGGGGGACCCGTCGACGCCCGCTGGCGAGCGGGAGGGTGGCGAGGATGGCCAGCACCGCTGCGGCTCCCGGCAACAGCCCCGCCTGGTCGTCGAGCAGGATCCCCAGGTACAGCCCCCAGGTGGAGAGGGCGCCCGGGTCGCGCTGCTCGGTCCACTCGCCCGCGCTGTCGATCTCACCCACGCCGCCCTGGCTGAGGATCTCCGCGGCGTGGTGCTCGGCGAACTGCAGGTACCACCAGCCGCACACGAGCAACAGCGCGCCCACGCCCAGCGCGGCGCGCTGGAGCCGCAACCTGCGGTCCCCCGCTCGAAGGCCCGCGACGAGCTCCGCGAGAGCCGGCAGCGCCAGGAACAGCGCCAGCCCGATGCGATCCATCAGGAGCCCGACGCCGCATGCGACACCGAACACCACGCTCCACCGCCGGTCCGAGAAGCCGCGTGCACGCACCAGCGCCAACGCGCCGACCGTGGTCCAGGCCATCAGCGCGACGTTGGGTTCGAAGCGCACGAGGTTGCCGGTCACACCGGGGAAGCCCAGGATCAGCGCCGCCGCGAGCCACCCCGTGGCACGGTCCCGCACGTCCTCGCCGAGCCGCACGACGGCGAACAACAGCACGGCGAGGTGCAGCACGTTGGTGAGCAGCATGGCGAGGTGGCCAGCTCCCATGGCCGCGAAGAGCGGCCAGGGCGCCAGGTAGAACAGCGGAGGCCAGTAGTTCTGGCTCAGGAGGTAGCCCAGGCTCCACCGGTCCCCGTCGACGGCCGCTTGCCACAGGTCGAGGGCGTTGCCCACGTGCAGGAACTCGTTCTGGTAGCCGTCCGGGAGACCGTTGCGCGCAGTCCACGCCACGACCAGCACCGTAGCGGCGGTGAGCAGGGCGGCGATGAGGGCGACCTCGCGCTTCATGCGCTTTACGTATGCCACACGGCAACGCCACGCGGGGCCCGGCGGTACACTGGAGCCGGCCCACAGAAGAGGTCCCGCCCATGATGAAGCGCCTCGACGGCCTCAAGGTCGCGCTGGTCTACCCGCCCTACGGCCCGGTCAAGAACGAACCGGGCATCAAGGCCGTGAAGGAGAACTACGGGATCTTCCCGTCGCTCTCGCTCCTGTACGTCGCTGGAATCCTGGAGAACGCAGGCTGCGACGTCGTGCTGATCGACGCGCACGCCGAAGACCTCGACTTCGAGCAGACCGTGGCGCGCCTGGAGGCCTTCGGACCCGCCTACATCGGCTACACGATCACGACCTACCTCTTCTTCCAGACCCTGGACTGGATCAACCACCTCCGGAAGCGCGTCGACGTGCCCACCATCGTGGGCGGCGTGCACCTGAGCATCTACCCGGAAGAGACCCTCACCCACCATGCGATCGACTACGCGGTCACCGGCGAAGCCGAGATCAGCCTCCCGGAGCTGCTCTTCGCGCTCGAGACCAACAAGCCGCTGGAAGACGTCAAGGGCATCGCGTTCCGCACGGGCGACAAGACCATCGTCACGCCCCACTCGTCCACGATTCCGGTCGACGACGCCCCCTACCCGGCCCGTCACCTGATCGACAATTCGCTCTACTACTCGTTCATCTCCAAGTACAAGAACTTCACCTGCTTCATCACGAGCCGGGGCTGTCCGTACAAGTGCATCTTCTGCGAGCAGGGCTCCAAGGCGTTCCGGGCGCGCTCGCCGAAGAACGTGGTCGACGAGCTCGAGCTCTGCGTGAACGAGCACGGCGTCCGGGAGCTGGACTTCTTCGACTCCAGCTTCACCATCCGGAAGCAACGGGTCGTCGAGATCTGCGAGGAGATCAACCGCCGCAAGCTCGACATCGTCTGGGCCGCGCGGACAAGGGTCGACTGCATCACCCCGGACGTGCTGCGCGCCATGCGACGCGCCGGCTGCGCGCGCATCTACTACGGCATCGAGAGCGGCAACCGCGAGATCCTCAAGGTGCTCAAGAAGTCCACGAGCCTCGACCAGATCAAGGAGATCGTCACGGCCACCCGAGCCGAGGGCATCGACACCTTCGGCTACTTCATGGTCGGCAACCCCTACGACACCCCGGCCACGGTGCGGCAGACCATCCGGCTCGCCCTCGATCTCGACCTGGACTACGCCCAGTTCTCGAAGGTCACGCCCATGCCGGCGACCGAGATGTACACGATGATGATCGAGGAGACCGGTCGCGACTTCTGGCGGGAGTACGTGCTCAACCCGCACGACGACCTGGTGCCCCGCCCGCGCTGTGACATGACCGACGCGGAGATCCAGCGGTGGGCGCGCCTGGGCTACCTGCGGTTCTACTACCGGCCCAAGATGATCGCGCGGCACCTGAAGCGCATGAAGTCGGCCGACGAGGTCCTGCGTTCCGCGCAGACCGCTTTCGAGATGCTCCGCCAGCACGATCTCGGCGAGGACGGCACGGGCATGGAGGTCGTGGGCTGACACCCGGACCTGATAGCTTCGCCCCATGAGCGTGCCCGAGCCCGTGGTCCTCTTTCGTGACGCCTTCGGCGACCCTGCGTTCGGGGCGCGCTGGACGCTGCACGATCTCGGCAGCCGTCAGGGCCCCGCCCAGTGGTCGGTGCGAGCGGGGGTGCTGCGCCAGACCTCCAACTGCTACACGCCCAACTCGTGGCGCGGCACGATGCTGCTCGCCCGGCAAGAGGTGGAACCGCCCTACCTCGTCCGGGCTCGCGCGAGGTCGACCGACGACGACCGCATGGGCCTGGTCTACGGAGCCAAGAGCGAGGACGAGCTGCGCTTGTTCTGGCTGAGCTCGTCGTTGCGGTGCCGCACCTTGTCCGAGGTGCAGGGCACGAGCGAGCGGGTGCTCGCCCGGGACGCGCCCGGCTACCAGGTGGCCCGTTGGACCGAGCTCGGGGTGTTGGTCACGAGCGGTCGTGTCACGGCGGCGGTCGACGGGCACCGGGTGCTCGATGTCGAGCACGACGCCGACCTGTCTGGACGCGCGGGCCTGTACGCACACGCCAACGAGGGCCTGGAGGTCCAGAGCTTCGAGGTCGTTCGCGCGATCGGCCAGTCCGATGCGCCGGTCCGGGTGCCTTGGATGGTCGACGACCACGAACGCTGCACCGTGGTGAGCGTGTCCAACATCAGCGGCGCGCCGGTCTGGGTGCGCCTCGACGCCGTGGAGCAGAGCGGGCAGCCGGTGCGCTTCTCGCGCACGGACGGCTTCGAGGGCGACGGCACCTGGCGCCAGCTCGGGCCCCGACAGAGCGGCCAGGCGCGGCTCGGCGGCGCCGACACACCGAGCGGCCACGGCTTCGTCGAGCTCTCCTGGCGATGCGAAGCGCCACAGGGCGACGCGCCCGTGCTGGTGTCGGCCCGTGTCGAGGACGCGGTGGGCGTCGGCTTCGCGCTCCCGGTGAGCGGCTGATGCTGATCCTCGGTGTGGCCGACAACCACGATGCCGGCGCGGCCGTCGTCGAAGACGGGGTGCTGCTCGCCGCGGTGGGCCAGGAGCGCATCGACCGCAACAAGAACAGCGGCGCGTTCCCCTGGGGCGCCATCGAGGCCGCGCTCGACAAGGCCGAGCGCAGGGCGCGCGACGTGGACCGCATCGTGTTCGGCACCTCCTTCACGCCGAGCTTCCTGTTGCGCAAGATGCCAGAGCTGCACCACGGCAAGAAGGCGAACGGAAGCCAGTTCGACTACCTGCTGAACCTCTACATCACCTACCAGGTGGCGCTCCGGCAGACCGGACTGCACCTCTTCGAGGTCGAGGCCTGCCAGCGGCTGCTGGCCGCGCGCATGCGGGATCGCGGCTTCGAGAAGGCCCGGGTCGACCTGATGGACCACCACCAGGCCCACGCGCACGCCGCCTACCGGAGCCAGGAAGAGCCCGTGTGCCTCGTGCTCACGGTCGACGCCATGGGCGACGGACAGACCTGCACGGCCAGCGTGGGACGCCAGGGCCAGCTCGATCAGCACTGGTCGCAGTCCGGCTTCGCGGCGGTGAACACCTACTACTCGCGGGTGACCGAGTGGCTCGGCTTCACGCCGAACCGCCACGAGGGCAAGATCACGGGCCTCGCCGCCTACACCGATCCGCCCCCCGAGCTTCTGGCCCACTTCCGCAAGCAGCTCCACTTCGTCGGCCCCGGGTTCTCGACCGTGAACTACCTGGAACGGCAACACGAGGGCGACGCCTTCTACGGCGCGCTCTCCGCCTGGAGCAAGGAACAGATCGCCTCGGCCATGCAGCGCAACCTCGAGCACGCCGTGACCGCCTTCGTGGAGCACTGGGTCGGGGCCACCGGCGTGGCGGATGTGGCGGTGTGCGGGGGGATCTTCGCGAACGTGAAGCTCAACCAGCGCATCGCCGAGCTGGCCTGCGTGGACTCGCTGTGGGTGTACCCGAACATGGGGGACGGCGGCCTGTGCGTCGGCGCCGCCCTCGCCGCCGCCGAGCGACCGCCGCGGCGGCTGCCGTCGCTCTACCTCGGGCCAGCCTACAAGCAGAGCACCATCGCGCAGGAGCTCAACATCGCGGGCCTGCGACCCGAGAAGCCCGACGACCTCGAGGCACGGGTGGTCGAGCTGCTGGCGGCCGGCAAGGTCGTGGCACGTTTCGACGGGGGCATGGAGTTCGGTCCGCGTGCGCTAGGCAACCGAAGCATCCTGTTTCGACCGGATGATCCGAGCGTGAACGACTGGCTGAACAAGCACCTGCAGCGCACCGAGTTCATGCCCTTCGCGCCCATGCTGCGTGCGGAGCGGGCTCAGGACTGCTTCGTGGGCGTGGAGAAGGCGGCGAATGCGGCGCGCTTCATGACCGTGTGCTTCGACTGCACGCCCTTCTTCCTGCGCACCTGCCCGGGCGTGGTGCACTGCGACGGCACCGCGCGTCCCCAGCTCGTTCACGAAGCCGACAACCCCAAGCTCTGGCGTCTCCTCGAGCTCTGGGAGGAACACACGGGACTGCCGGCGCTCATCAACACCAGCTTCAACATGCACGAAGAGCCCATCGTCTGCTCCCCGCACGACGCGATCCGGGCCTGGACGGCCGCCAGCCTCGACGCGCTCAGCATCGGGCCCTTCCTCGTCACCCCGGGCGCCGGGTGATGCTGTGGATCTGGGCCTGCACGGGTCCAGCACCCAGCGAAGCTGCGCTGGACGCCCTGCGCGCCTGCGAGACCTCCGCCTGCCGCCTCGAGTCTGTGGGCCCCGCCTGGTCGGCCGACCCCGAGCAGGTCTCGGTGTGGCTGGATGCGCTCGACGAGTTCGAGGAGGCAGCGCTCGTCGACGTGTTGGCGCACCGCTTCCCGCAAGAGGGTGCGCAGCTCTGCGCGGAGCTCGGCGCCGGCACCGCGGGTCGCGCACGCTGCGAGAAGCGGTTCATCCGACCTCACCTGTCCACGCGCCAGGTGAAGCAGGCAGTTGGCGTGGTCTCCCCGCTCGGCCCGCGCTCGTCGGACCTGCCGGTGCTGGAGCCGACGGCCCCTCCATGGGCGCACGCGACCGACGACGAGCGAGCCGCTGCAGTGGGCGGGTGCACCGACGCGGCGTGTGCGTCGGCCCGTGCCCGTGATCTCGGAAGCACCGGCGATGCTCGCTCGGCCTCCCTGGCCTGCGCGGCGGCTTCGGACGAGGGCCAGGCCCGGTCCGAGTGCCTGTTCCAGGCGTCCGAGGGGCTGGCGGAGGCTGGCGCCGTGACGGAGGCTCTGCGCCTGTGCGCCCACGCTGGGAACTTCGGCCCCATGTGCGCCGCTCACGGGCTGCAGCTCGGCGGCCCCGCGCCGGCCGACGGGCCCGAGGCGGCCACGGCCCACGCCGCGCTCCTGGAAGGCCTCGGCGACATTGGAACCGTCTACGCGGACTGGTTCTGGGCAAGCTGGACGTGGAGCGCCGTGCACGCGGGCACCCCGGCGAGTCGCCTGGCGACCGACCTGCCCGAGGTCGCGCTTCCGCACGTCCGAGCGGCCGCCGCCTGGCAGGTCGTCGCCCGCCGAACGGGCAGCTTGGATGCCACGGTCCAGCTGGTCGCGCGGCACCTCGAGCTTCCCGACACGGCACCCTACAGCGGCCAGCAGGTGCGCACCCACACCCTGCGCCCCGGCTGGAGCGCCCGCCCCGCCGAGGACAGCCTGCCCACGGTGTTCCTGTACGGACCGTCCCGCCGCGCGCTCGCCGAGGACCCGGACGAAGACCTGACCGTCGCCGTCCTGGAAGCGGCGTGGCAGCAGCGGACGCCTCCGACGGCGGCGTGGTTCCTCGACGGACTCTCTCACGAGCGCTCACGCCTCGTGCGGTGGACGGCGGCCCGGATCCTCTCGGAGCTGGACCCCGCTGCCATCGACGGTCTCGTGGACGACGACCCGGTGGTCGCGGGCCGGCTGGCGGAGCACCGACGACCAGCGCCATGAGCCGTCCCCGTACCTAGCGACCTCCGCGCTTTCCGCCGCCACCGCGACTCCTCCGGTTGCCGGCCGCGTCGGAGCTCGACCCCGAGCCCGCGGAGCCCGACGACGCGTCCTTGCCCGACGCGCCCGCGTCCTCGTCCCCAGCGATCGTCTCGGCGGGCGGATCGCCGCCGGTCAAGAAGGCGACCACACCACCGGCGATCGCGAGGAGCACCCCGGCCGCGAGCACGAGCCCCATGCCCGGCCCGCCCTTCTTGGCGGGCGGCGACGGCGACGTGGCGACCGGAGCCGGCTGCGAAGCGGCGCCGGCGACCTCGTCGGTCGGCAGGTCCTCTTCGCCGACGAGCTCCGTCTCCGCGCGGGCAAAGGTCTCCTCATCGGGCGGGAGATCCTCGTCGACATCGTCGCGCTCGACCACCGGAGCGCGCCCCACGGGCTCGGAGTCCGGCTCGCGCTCGGCCGCCGAGTCCGGTGCCGACGCGTCGGCCGGCGCCGAGGACTCCGGCGCGACCTCCGGTGAA
>Ga0114932_10001494_pt1 | contig 26413 bp, 28 predicted proteins | sample 2SBtaG_2_FD_87286 | JGI IMG/M metagenome (GOLD analysis project Ga0114932, IMG submission 87286) | Deep subsurface microbial communities from Kolumbo volcano to uncover new lineages of life (NeLLi) - 2SBTROV12_ACTIVE470 metaG | ecosystem: Environmental > Aquatic > Marine > Volcanic ...
ACCCGAGCCAGTACCCGAGCCAGTACCTGAGCCGGCACCAGTAGCCAAAGCCGAACCGCTCCCCGACGCGGTGCCGGAACCGGAAGTTGCCGCGGCGGCGGACAATACGACGGTCGTCAATGTCGGTGACCAGGCGGCCGCAAAAGAGAACCCGAAACGCGGTTGGTGGCAACGCGCCTCCGGCAATTGACGGCGCCGATGATGTTTGCCCTACGCTGGCCCCTGCGCCGGCGGTGATCAGGCCAACCAGTTGCGAAGGCGTTCGGTCACTTCACCCATAACGTCGGTTTCCCCGGCGAAGGAAAACCGCATATAGCGATGTCCCCGGGACGGATCAAAATCCGTTCCGGGCGTCGCTGCGATGCCGGTTTCCTTCAACATCCGCTGACAGAACGCCGTGCTGTCGTTGGTCAAATGTCCGATATCCGCATAAATGTAGAATGCCCCGTCCGCGGATGCCAATTCGTGGAATCCGGCCTTCGGCAGTTCGCGCAACAGCAAGCGGCGGTTTTCCGCATAGCGCGCCACGTTGGCATCCAGTTCCTGCCGGCAATCGAAGGCCGCGACACCAGCAAATTGGGACACGGTGGGCGGTGAAATAAACAGGTTTTGGCCCAGGCATTCAATGGCACGCAGCAATTCATCGGGCACGACCATCCATCCCAGGCGCCAGCCGGTCATGGAAAAATATTTCGAAAAACTGTTGATCACCACGGCGCTGGGCGAGACCGCCAGGGCCGTGCGGGCCGGCACGCCATAGGTGATGCCGTGGTATATTTCATCCGATATCAGGCGAATGCCCTGGCTGTCACAATAGGCCGCCAAGGTATCCAGTTCATCGGGACGCAGCATGGTGCCGGTGGGGTTCGATGGGCTGGCGACGATCAATCCGTCCAAATTCGTCTCACCGCCGGTGATGACTTGTTCCAGCACCGGTTGGGTGGGCTGATAATTCGTCGCCGGGCCGACCGGAATGTCGATGACCTCTATGCCCAGCGCCGTCAGAATATTCCGGTACGCCGGGTATCCCGGGCTGGCCAACGCGACACGGTCGCCCGTATCGAACGCCGCTAAGAACGACAGCACGAAGGCGCCCGACGAACCCGTCGTCACGACCACGTTGGCCGGTTCCACGGCCTGCTCATACACGTCAGTATAATGCCGGGCGATACGCTGCCGTAGCTCAGGGATTCCGAAGGCATCCGTATATCCCAACCGGTGGCGGCCGACGGCCGCCTTGACTGCGTCGACAACACCGGCCGGCGCGCCTGTTCCAGGCTGACCGACCTCCATGTGAAGAATATGTTCGCCCGCAGTTTCCATGGCGTTGGCTTCGCGCATGACGTCCATGACAATAAACGGCGGCACGTTGCCTCGGGAAGAAACCTTCAAGACCATGATCGGGGTATCGCCTGTTCAGAAGGAGGGTGCGGTCGCCAGTCCGAAACCGCGGGGGTCACTGCGCATCCCGCAGTAGGGTTTTTTCGACGGCAGGCCCGACCCACAGAAGATCATGTTGACCCGGCCCATGGTCGGCACTGCTTGCAATTGATGGCCGCGCTGTCGCAATGCATTGATGATCGCCGGCTGAGTGCCCTGCTCGACGAAGGTGATGGCCGACGCCGGGTCCCTATAGAGGCGTTTCCACTTCACCGCTGTTTCAAGGTCGTCCGGGGTGCCGCCGGCGGCCCGCAACGCCGCCTGCACCAAGGCCGATTGCGCCATGGCGCCGCCGCTGGCCGAACCCGCCAAGAACATCATGTTTTTATCGCGCCGCGCCAATATCAACAGCCCCGGCGACATATCGCGTTCGTTGATTGACGATGCCGGCGATGCCAGGAAGGCACCGGTCCCTCGGACAACCCGGCCGATCCCGAAACGCTTATTCATGGTGACATAACACACCACCGCTCCACCATTTCGGTCAACAGCCGTAAAGCTTGTCTGGCCGCCCTTCGGCGGACCCGGCACCCAAACCGATTTTGGCGATGCCAACCGGACGACACGATCTTCCAGATAGGAATCGGCAAGACCGTCGATATAGTCAGCCGGCAATTGAACCCGCGCCCCACCGTCCTCCGGCGTTACGGTTTTGAAACCACCGCCGCCATCGACCAGGGCTCGTTGAATGGCCTCCGCCAGGAGATGGGCGCGCAACCCGTCGTCGGCATTCAAGTACCTCTGGTCGCCGATCGCCAAGGCCATTGTCTTCGCGCCCATGGTCCCGACCGGTGTCCTTGGCAAGGGCAGATGGAAAGACGACCTCACATCGAAAAACACCTCGATGGATGACCGCCATTTGGGTTTGAAGGCCTGTAGGTCGGCATAACTGAGCGCGGCGCCGGATTCCTGTGCGGCCTGCGCGAATTGGCGGCCGTAGGCGCCCGAATATATGGTTCCGCCGCCACGCGTGCGGATACTGGCCAACAATACCGAAAGGTTCTCCTGTTTCATCAGAACGCCTTCGCGAACCGACGCCAGGGCGTTGCCGCCAAACAATGCCCGGCCATCGACCGAACGCAGGAACCCGGGACCCGCTGCCGCAACTTCTGTGGCGAATGCCCGTGAGATCGGCACGCCGAAACGTGCGGCGTTCTCGGCCGGGCGGATATTCTCCCGCCACTCAAGTGTTCCGTACTTGGCGTGCAGGGCAAAAAAGCCGCGCGGATTGCCGGGAACATTGACGGGAATGCCGGCACTGCCCGTGCTCAAATGTCCCAGGAAATCCAGCGTTTCAACTTTGCGCGTCGCGGGATCGCGGATCAGGCACATGCCGCCGCCGCCAAGCCCTGCCGCCGACGGATAGCTCACCGACAGCATGAAGTACATGGCAACGGCCGCGTCCGCCGCCGTACCGCCGGCCGCCAGCACATCGCGGCCAATGAGCACGGCATGGGGTTCATCGGCGACAACGCCGCCGTAAAATCCTTGAATATAACCGACCGTGCCCTTGGCCAACGTCTCTTCGTCACCAAAGCCCGGAATTTTTCCGATTCCGGGAATTTCCGAGCATGCCGCAATCAATGCCAAAGAGCCGAACAAGACAATTTGACGGGTAAACCCGCCCACACTACGGTGCCAGTTCCGGCAAGCTTTGGCCGCCATCCGTGTAACGAAATCGGTTTCGCCAAGTATTCTCATGATGTGCCGCATTCTGACCGCCGCTGTTGTTCTTTTCGCCAGCCTGTTCACCAGCTTGATTTCCGTATCATACCCGGCATCCGCAAAGCGCCAATCGCTTATCCTGGATACCGAGATCGAAAACATTCTGCGGGCCTATGCCGTCCCGCTATTCAAAATCGCCGGGCTGAAAGCCTCGGAGGTTAAGATTTATATCGTCAATGATGATACTCTCAATGCTTTCGTCGCCGGTGGGCAAAAACTTTTCATTAATTCAGGTCTCATTCTGCGAAGCGACAATGCCAATCAGATCGTCGGCGTCATCGCCCACGAGACCGGCCATATTGCCGGCGGCCATCTTTCGCGGACCCAAGACGCCCTGTCCAATGCCTCGGCGTCCTCTATTGCCGCTTTGATCTTGGGCGGTGCCGCCGCGGTGGCAACCGGGCGCGGCGATATCGGCGCCGTCGTTGCGGCAGGAGGACAAGGCGCGGCGGCCCGCAATTTTCTCGCCTACAGCCGCACCCAGGAAGGCGCCGCCGATCATGCCGCTTTGGGATTCCTGGACAAGACAGGCCAGTCGGCGAAAGGCTTTTTGGCCTTTATGAATAAACTGGGCGACCAGGAATTACTCAGCACGGCACAGCAAGACCCTTACGTCCGTTCGCACCCTCTGGCCCGTGAGCGAATTGACGCCGTCGCGCACCATGTTGCCAACTCCAAATTTTCGGCAAGTCCGGGCCCTGCGGAATTTGATCGGCTTTACGCCCGCATGAAGGCAAAATTGTACGCCTTCATCCATCCCTACACACAAACCAAACGAATTTACACGGACAAGGACAACTCCATTCCCAGCCGTTATGCACGTGCTGTCGCCGAATTCCGGCGGCCGCGCCTCGACGCAGCATTAACGCTCATCAACGGATTGATCAGGGATCTCCCGGGTGATCCCTATTTCCATGAATTGAAGGGGCAAATGCTGTTTGAGAACGGCAACGCGCTGGGTGCCGTCAAAGCCTACACAAAGGCTGCGGAACTGTTGCCCGATGCGCCGCTCATCCGCCGCGATCTGGCGCGCGCTCAATTGGAAGCCAACGACCCGGCGTTGCTGGGTGCGGCCATTTCCAATCTTGAAATCGCCCTATCGAAAGGCCGCCAGTCAGCCCGGAATTGGCGCTTCCTGGCCATTGCCTACGGGCGCAGCGGCGACCTGCCGCGGAGCTATCTGGCGCTTGGTGAGGAAGCCCTGAATATAGGCAAACCCGAAGTTGCACGATTTCAAGCGAAGCGGGCACGCGGCTTATTTCCCCATGGGTCGCGGGAATGGCTGCAAGCTGAAGACATCCTTCTCGCCGCCGATCAACTGGAACGCCGCCTGAAGCGTCAACAGGACCAGTGAGCAGGCCCAGTTCGATGACGGTTTCGACACGGAAAATGCGCGGTCCGTATCCGCGGGTTGTGATTGCCATCGCTTTCGCCGGCGTCGCCGCGTGCAGCCCCGTTGCCACGGAAGTTGGCTTGGACGGAACCTTGACGATACTTGAACCGCGCCATGATTTTTCCGTGCACCGCTTATCCGATGATTGGCTAATCGTCGGCGCCATCAAAAAACACCCGCCGACGGTCGAAAGTGCTGACAACCAATTGCACTTGAGCCTGGCCTCGGGCGGTCAACCTTACGCCCTGATCAAGCGCCTTCGGGCGCGGCTTCTGGCGACACCATTTCTGGCCTGGAATTGGTCCCTGACGGGCGTCGTATCGCCAAAACACCCTGTGCAAATCACCATCGGATTTGCCGATACCGAGGCCTCGGGCCGCCGTCTATCCTTTCGCAACATCTTCGGACGTAAACTCCCCGCTTTTTCAAGGACACTGGTTATCACCTGGGGCGATTCGGCCTTGCGCCGGGGCACACTGGAAGTTCGCCGAAAGGGCCGCGACGGCCGGCCGGCGGCCGTCTATGTGGAACGCGGCGGTCGCGAAAACCTGGGCCGATGGTGGCGCGCGGCCGTCGATCTGTCGGCCTTGTATGCGAAGGCCTGGCCAGGTCTGGACATGAGCAAAACCCGCATCGTCTTCGCCGGCATTGTCATGACCGCAGGGGCACGATCGGCAACGGCAAAAATATCGGCGCTCAGGTTGTCCCGGTAACCAACCCTCACAGGGATGTGACGCCAATACCAAGCCCATCATCTTGCAGACCTATGAAAAGTCGTGAATGATGGCGCGCTCTGAATTCACCCCTGAAGATGGAAGTCTTATGATGCGCTTCGTGCACTATCGGCCCGGCGGACTGGCAAGAATTTTGATGGTCGCCGGTTTGGTGATCGGATTGGCCGTCTCGTCCGTGCCGCCGTCACAGGCGGCCGAGGACAATTTGTCGGCAGCCCAGCAAAAGCAGGTCGAAGAGTTGGTGCGCAAGTACATTGTCGATCACCCCGAAGTGATTGTCGAAGCGATCCAGCGCATGCAGGCCCGTGAACAAGAAGCACAGAAAGTCCGCGCCCAAGCCGCCTTGAAGGACAACCACCTGGCCTTGATCGCCGATGCCGACGCCCCGATCATGGGCAATCCCAACGGCAAGGTGACGGTGGTAGAATTTTTTGACTATCGCTGCGGCTATTGCAAACGGGTGTTTCCCACGATCATGCAGATTTTGAAGAATGACCCCAGCGTTCGCTACGTGGTCAAGGAGTTTCCGATCTTAGGGCCCGAATCGGTCACCGCGTCGCGGGCATCGCTGGCCGTATGGCGCACCCATAAAGATAAATACAAAGCCTTTCATGCGGCACTGATGACGGCCCGCGGTGGCGTTCCGGAGGCAAAAGTCCTGCATATCGCCGAAGGCCTGGGCATCGACAAAGGGCAATTGAAAAAGGCGATGGCCGACCCGGCCATCGACAAAATACTTGAGCGCAATTACAGCCTGGCCCAGGCCCTCAACATTAACGGCACACCGGCCTTCGTCATCGGCGGCAAATTGGTTCCCGGCGCCATCGACGCGGCGACCATGAAAAAGATGATTGCCGAAGCCGGCAGTTAACGTGAGCCGCCGGCCGGCGCTGCCCTATTTCACCGGCAGCATCATGTAGCGAAATCCGTCGGGCCGTTCGATCAACATGAGCAATTGGGCCGTTTTCGATTCCTTGGCGGCGTCGTAGTAGCGCTTGATCTGTTCCGGTTTCCAAACGTCATTCTGATTGATCTGGACGATCACATCGCCGCGCTTCAATAGCATGCGTTCGGCAAAGGCCGGATCGATCAGGGTGACCAGGACGCCGACCGAACCCCAGCGGATATTGAAACGTTGACGAATCTTCTTCGTGATTGCCGCGACGGTAATGCCGATGGCCGAAAAATTAATGACCGAGCCCTTCGACACCTTCCACGGCGCCGGCTTATAGCCCAGTTTCAATTTGAACTTGAGCTTCCGCTTGCGGCGTTCGACCTCAACGTCCACCACCTGTTTGGGCTTCGTCCCGGTGACCACCTTGACCAGCCGCTTGAAGGTATCGATATGGGTGTTGCCAAACCGGGTAATGCGGTCGCCGCGTTTGATGCCGGCAAAATCCGCCGGGCCGCCCAGGGCCACGTCCATGACCATGACGCCGTCGGGTTTGCGGAGCCCCAGCGCCTTGGCAATGGCCTCATTGACGCCCTGCACGTGCATGCCGGAAAAGCCGAATTCGGCGGCCACAGGCCCGGCCCGCAAGGCGACCATCAACAGAACGAAAAGCGAAACCGCGATTCGACCCGGCAAACCAATCCTCAACCCCATTTGCGAATCCCAATTTGCAGCACTTGAAGGAGTGTAACCGTCTGGAGTCATTGACACAACCTGTGCCGGCGTCGGTCACCGGCCTTGCTTATGCAGGGGCGGCGCGATATCCATCGCGCGGTAGGATCAAACGGAAACGCCGACATGCGCATCCTTTCCATTTTTGGTACGCGTCCCGAGGCCATCAAGATGGCCCCGGTGATCCGTGCCCTGGCGGCGGAACCGGCAATTGACTCACGGGTCTGCGTGACGGCCCAACACCGGGAAATGCTGGACCAGGTGCTGGAGCTATTCGACATCCGGCCCGACCACGACCTGAACATCATGCGAAGCGGCCAGGATCTGGCCCATGTCACCCAAGCGGTTCTGCTTGGCTTGGGCGATGTTTTTGATGCCGAGAAGCCGGACCGTGTGTTGGTCCACGGCGACACGACAACGACCCTGGCGGCATCCCTGGCCGCCTTCTACCGCCGCATTCCTGTTGGCCATGTGGAGGCCGGCCTGCGCACCGGCGACCGCTATGCGCCGTTCCCCGAAGAGATCAACCGCAAGCTCACGGATGGCATTGCCGATCTGTTTTTTGCGCCGACCGACATGGCCGCGGAAAACCTGCGCAAGGAAGGCGCCGACGCGGCCGGCATCTCGGTCACCGGAAACACCGTCGTCGACGCCCTACTCGGCATCGCCGAGGACCTGCGGACGAACGCGCCAAAGCGTCAGGAAATGGATGCCCGGTTCGATTTCTTGAGCGGCGACAAGCGCCTCATCTTGGTCACCGGCCATCGGCGCGAAAATTTCGGCGAGGGATTTGAGAACATCTGCCGCGCCCTGGCCGAGTTAGCGGCCCGCGCCGATGTTGAGATCATCTACCCCGTGCACCTCAATCCGAATGTCCAAGAACCGGTCAACCGGCTGTTGTCGGGCCATAATAATATTCACCTGGCCGCGCCGATGGACTATCTGCCGTTCGTCTATCTCATGGACCGGTGCCATTTGGTGATCACCGACTCGGGTGGCATTCAAGAGGAAGCGCCGTCCCTGGGGAAACCGGTTTTGGTCATGCGCGATGTCACGGAACGTCCCGAAGCGCTCGCCGCCGGCACCGTCAAACTGGTCGGCACGGATGGCGATGCCATCGTCCGGGAAACGGCATTGCTGCTGGACGACGATGCGGTCTACAACACCATGAGCCGGGCGCACAATCCCTATGGCGACGGCCAGGCCAGCGGGCGAATCGTCCGTGAGATTTTACGTGCCCATGGACCAGTCAGGCAATGATATGACGGCGGAATTCAATAAACTTTGTGTCGTCGGCCTGGGCTATGTCGGATTGCCGACGGCGGCCGTATTCGCCAGCCGCGGATTGGATGTGATCGGCTATGACGTCAATGCCGACGCCGTCGCCCTGATCAATGATGGTCAGGTCCACATCGTTGAGCCGGATCTGGATATCTTGGTCAATGGCGCCGTCGCGCGGGGCAAATTGCGCGCCGCCACGGCGCCGGAAGCCGCCGACGTCTTTATCCTGGCGGTGCCGACGCCGTTCACCGACGACCGCAAACCGGACCTTGAATATGTGAAGGCCGCCGCCGTCGCCATCGCGCCAGTGCTGGCGGCGGGCAATCTGGTGATTGTCGAATCGACCTCGCCCGTCGGCACGACGGAGCAGGTTTCCCAGTGGTTGGCGGAAATCCGCGCCGATCTGAAATTCCCCCATAGCGATGGCGAAAACGCCGATGTCTGCGTTGCCCACAGCCCGGAACGGGTCCTGCCCGGGCGCGTCCTCATCGAATTGACCAGCAATGACCGGGTCGTCGGCGGCGTGACGCCTCGCTGCGCCGAACAGGCGGCGGCGTTCTACAAGATCGCCGTCAACGGCCGCTGCCTGTTGACGTCGGCGCGCGCCGCCGAATTGGTGAAACTCTCGGAAAATGCCTACCGCGACGTCAACATCGCCTTCGCCAACGAACTTTCAGCGATATGCGACAAGTTGGACATCGACGTCTGGGAGGTCGTTGATTTGGCCAATCACCATCCGCGTGTCAACATCCTGCAGCCCGGCCCGGGCGTCGGCGGCCACTGCATCGCCGTCGACCCGTGGTTCATCGTTGATTCCGCACCCGACGACACGCCGCTTATCCAGGCCGCGCGGCAGGTCAACGACGGCAAGCCCGGGCGCATTGCCGCCGCCGCGACGGTGTTGGCGTCCGGTGTCGAGAACCCGGTCGTGGCCTGCCTGGGGTTGGCGTACAAGGCGGATATCGATGATCTGCGTGAAAGCCCGGCGGTTGATATTACCCGCGCCCTGGCTCGGCAGATATCGGGCTCGGTGTTGGTCGTTGAGCCCCATATCGACGATTTACCGGCACCGCTGGCGGAGATGAAAAACGTCGCCTTGACGGACTTGCAGAGCGCCTACGACGACGCCGACGTGATCATCCTGTTGACCGATCATGCGGCTTTTAAGGACCTGCCGCCGGTGCCCCGCGCCGATCAACACATCATCGATACGCGAGGAGCTTGGAGAGAAATCTGATGCGCGCCGTAGTCTGTCATGAATTTGCGACCATTCACGATTTGGTGTTGGAGGATATTGAACCGCCGGCCTTGGCCGACGACCAGGTTCGGATCAAGGTCATGGCCTCCGGGGTCAGTTTCGCCACCGGATTGATCGTTGCCGGCAAATACCAACGCAAACCGCCCCGGCCCTTCGTGCCCGGCGCCGAGATTGCCGGCGAAGTTATCGCGGTCGGCGCCGCCGTGACCCGCTTCAATCCCGGCGAGCGGGTCTTTGCCGGCGTTGATTGGGGCGGCTGGGCGGAGCAGGCCGTGGCCAAGGACATCTTCACCCACCACATCCCCGATGGTTTGGACTTCGCCCAAGCCACCTTGCTGCCATTGTCCTACCCGACCTCCTACGCGGCGCTGAACTGGAAGGCCAATCTGCGGGCCAATGAGACGGTGCTGGTGCACGGATCAACGGGGGCCGTCGGGCTGGCCGCCGTGGAAATCGCCAAGGCGCGCGGCGCGCGGGTAATCGCCACGGCCAGCACGCCGGAAAAACGGCAATTGGCCACCGATCATGGGGCTGATTTTACCATCGGTTACGAAGGCCTGCGCGAGGCGGTCAAAGAAATTACCGAAGGCCACGGCGCGGATATCATCTTCGATCCCATCGGCGGCGATGTGTTCATGGAATCACTGCGCTGCACGGCCCGCGAAGGCCGCCTGATCACCATCGGCTATGCGTCGGGCACCATCCCCGAGCCGCCGGTGAATTTCCTGTTGGTCAAGAACATGTCGATCATCGGCCTCAATTACGGCACCTATGTGGGCTGGAGTCCGGGCGACGACGGCACGGCCTATGCCGACGACAACGCCGCCTTGCACGAAGATATGAAACTGATGATCGAAGCCGGAAAGCTGCGCCCGACGGTGACCTTCCGGTTTCCCTTGGACGAATTTATCGCCGCCTATGAGGCGGTCGAATCGCGTATCTCGGTCGGCAAGGTGGTTGTCGAGCCCCAGGTCTAATCGGTTCTTTTCTAATCGGTTCTTTTCTAATCAGTTCTTTTCCAACAAGAACGTGTAGATGCCGTCGGCTTCGGCGGTCTCCAGCAGACTGTTGCCCGTCGCCTTGCAAAAGGATTCGAAATCCTTCACCGCGCCCGGGTCCGTGGCAATGATCTCCAGGGTCTCGCCGGCCGACAATTTCTTCATGGCCTTCTTGGCGTTCAAGATCGGCATCGGGCAATTGAGCCCTTTCTGATCCAAAGTTTGTGTCGCCATTCTGTCCATCCTCACAGATCGTTGATACCCGATGGATCATCTTTAAATGATAGTTTATAAAAATGTAAAGTGATTTGTCTTCTGTGCCCATGCCGGTTACAGGTTCTTCTGGCGGGACAACGTCGCGCCGTGTCTGAGGAGTTTGCCCATGGAAGAGTTGCCCATCGTCTGGTTGGTCGCCTGCCTCGCATTCGGTCTGGGCGCGGTCTTCGGCGCCACCGCCCAGCGCACGGATTTTTGTACCATGGGGGCTATTTCAGACATCGTCTTCATGGGCAACTGGAACCGGTTCCGGGCTTGGCTGTTGGCCATTGCGGTGGCCATGATCGGCGCCCAGGCCCTGCATCTGTCAGGCCTCATCGACATCAATAAGTCGATTTATCTGACCACCAACCTGGGTTGGGCCGGCGCCATCATCGGCGGATTGCTGTTCGGTTTCGGCATGACCATGACCGGCGGCTGCGGCAACAAGACCCTGGTCCGCCTGGGCGCCGGCAACTTGAAATCCCTGGTGGTGTTTTTGGTGCTTGGCATTTTCGCCTATATGACCCTGCGCGGCTTGACCGGCCTGGCGCGGGTCGAAATCGAAGGCGCGACCAATATCGATCTGAAAGCCGTCGGACTGGCCGGCGGCGGGTTTCCCGATGTGCTCAGCGCCGTCACCGGCATGGCGGCGGAGGCCGCCCGGCTGGCCGTGCTGGCGGTGTTCGCCGGCGGGACATTGATATTCTGTTTCAAGGAACCGGAATTCAGGAGTTCCCCACGCAACGTCGCTGCCGGCCTGATTCTGGGCGCCCTGGTGCCGGTGGCTTGGTACGTGACCGGTGTCGTCGGTTATGACGAGTTTGAGCCGACGCCGTTGAGTTCGTTTACCTTTGTCAACCCGGTCGGCTAAAGCCTTCAATATCTGATGACCTTTACGGGCGCCACCATCAACTTCGGCATCGCCGTCGTCGGCGGCGTCATCGTCGGCAGCTTCGTCGCCGCCAAATCGACCGGTACCTTCCGTATCGAATCCTTCGCCGACGCCGCCGACATGGTCCGTCATCTGATCGGCGGCGCCATGATGGGCACCGGCGGGATCATGGCCTTGGGCTGCACCATCGGCCAAGGCATCACCGGCATGTCGACCCTGGCGATCAACTCGCTGATCGCCTTCCTGGCGATCTGCGCCGGTGGCGTCTACGGCATGAAATATCTCGAAGAAGGCAACTTCGCCGATGCCCTGAAGGCCATGTTCAGCGGCGAATGAGTTTTACCACAATTCGAATTTGATGCCCTTGGCCTCGTATTCCTCGGCTCGGGCCTGCAGCCAGCGCTGAAAATTGGGCTCGGTATTGATGCCGTCTTCCTTCACGTAGACGAAGGTGTGATGGAAGTGGAAGGGCTTCCAATAGCCCATCAGGCGCCACAGCTCGGCGTCACGGCCGGAGATTTTCTTGTCGGCCAGTTTCATCGGGAAGAATTGCAGGGTCGGCGTGAACTGCACCCGGTATTTGCGGGCCAGCTTCTTTTCCGTCGTCACCTCGCCGTCGAAGTCGGTGACTTCCTTGTCGCCCCACAGGTTCAACTGCAGGACCGTAAAGTGTTTCTTGATGTAGGCGACGGTTTTCGGCTGGCGCAGATTGACGCGGTGCATTTCGCGGCAATAGGGACAACCCTTCTGTTCCCACAGGATTACAAGCTGTTTGCCCTCGGCGGCGGCTTCCTCCAAGTCCTCGCGCAGGTCCAAAAACGAACTGTGAAACCAGGGCTGGACGTAGATGCCCTCTTCATTGGCTTCGATGGCCGGCAGCAATTTCTTCGCGGCCGCCTGGACGCCGTTTGCCGCCGGTGCCGCGAAGACAAAAACAAATGCAGCAACAGCGAACTTCAATTTCCACAACATGAAACGCTCCTCCCTTGCGCGGGAACTTCGGGTTAACATATGCGATTTCTTGAATATCTTAATCCGGCATCATGGCATTCCGCAACTCACGCTGTTGCGAGCACCCGGCGCGCGGCTTCAGGCGGCCGATGCCAGACGGCTCGGATCGCGGCCCCGCCAAAGCTGCTCGGCCAAGGCTTGCGCCGCGTCCGTGGTCTCGGCGCGGCCCATTAATTTCAACACCAGCGCCATGGTGCCGGTGACCGCCGCCGTGGCGTAGCCATCCTCCGCATCACCGCGCCAAATGTCCATCAGGCGCTCAACGGCCATGTCTTCGTCAATCAGCTGCTGGCCTTCCGCCAACAGGGCCGGCCATTGTTCCTCGGCGATCATGCCCTCAATGACAGTGTTGACGTTCAGGGCCTTGTTGGGCCGGCGTTCGATTTCGCCGCCCTCGCCCCGGAACACGGCCGCCCGCGCCTCGCCCAGAAGCCGCATGCCTTGTTGATGGATGGGCATGAAACTGGGGTGGAATATGCCTTGCAGCAGATGCGGGGCGCCGAAGGGATTGAGCAGCCGGCAAATGGTGTTGGCCGGTGAGCGCAGGCCCAACACCGGTTTCATGTTGATGATATCTTCGAGACGCGGCGACAGCTCAGCCAGCGGCAGATAGGCAAATCCGGTCTCCGCCAATTGCGCCGAGGCCTCGGGCAAGGAATCGGCGGCCGCCAACCCCATGGCCTCCAGCGCGTGCCGGGTATAGAGACGCCCCGGCGTGTGGCCATCCGTGCCGTGCATGAAGATGCGGACTCCGTTTTGCACCAGGGTCATGACGCTCAACAAGAACCAGGGCAACTGTTTGCGCTTGCCGGCATAGGACGACCAATCCAGGTCCACGGCCGGTGCATCTGCCGGCACGGAAATATGGCGGCGCGCGCCACGGACGAAGCCGGCAACCTCTTCGGGCGTCTCTTCCTTCAGGCGCATGAGCATCAGGAAGGCGCCCAGTTGCTCCATTTCGACCTCGCCGGCCATGATCATCGACCATGCCGCTTCGGCCTCTTCTTCGGTGAGGTCGCGGCTTTTGGTCTTGCCGCGGGCCAGCAGCCGGATGTATGGGGCAAAGGGATGTTCGGGCGTTGTCATCGAAGATACCTCAACCGGCTGAAGGTCATTACCGTGTTCGGTGGATCGGACCCGTATAGTGCCCGTATAGTGTAAGTCTTATGATGAAATCAAGCGAACCCATACAGCTTTGTTCTTTTTCCGCGGCCCGCCGGTGCCGCATCGGCCTGCTGGCGGTTGTCATCGCGACCCTGCCATTCGTCACCCTTGGTGCCGACAAACCGGCGCAAGGCCTGGCGCCACATGCCCGCATCGCACCCGTCGACGTCGATGCCCTGCTGCACAAACACGGCCTTTCGGGTGCGCGTGTCGGCTTTCATGCCGTCGATCAGGAAAACGGCGGCCTGGTGACAAGCCGCGCGGCCAGCCAATTCTTCATTCCCGCATCGACGGTGAAAATCGTCACCGCCGCCGCCGCCCTGGGTGCGCTGGGACCGGCGCACCGGTTCCGCACGTCGGTGCATGCCACCGGGGAATTGCGCGACGGCGTCCTCAACGGCGATCTATATCTGAAAGGCTCGGGCGATCCGTTGCTTGCCGTCCAAGACCTGATGGGCATGATCGAAAGGCTCAAGGATCAAGGCCTTGGCCGCGTCGCCGGACAGTTCCACTTCGATGAGAGCCTGTTGCCGACGGTCACCGCCATCGACCGCGACCAGCCTGCGGCGGCACCCTACAATTCCGGAGTGTCGGCACTAAGTCTCGATTTCAATCGTATCCGCGTGCACTGGAAACAAACGTCCCGCGGCGCCACCGTGGCGAATTTCTCCCCGTTGCCCGGGGCCGGCACGATTACCATTGGCGAAACCGTTGGCGGGACCAGCGCCGGACCGGGCCGGCCTTTTGTCCCGGCCTCCACCACCGGCGACAACTGGATCATGACGCCGGCCCACCTGCCGACACCGGATGGCATGACCGAATTGCCGGTGCGCCGGGCCGGCTTGCGCACGGCCGAAGTGTTCCGGGCGCTGGCGAAAGCCACCGGCACGACGATGGCGCCGCCATCCGCGGGCTCGGTGCCCAAGGAAGCACGCGAATTGGCCGGCGTCGACAGCGTGGCGTTGACGCAAATCCTGAGACCGGCGCTGGAATATTCGAACAATATGGTCAGCGAACTGATCGGCATGGCGGCGGCGCAGAAGCTGCATGGCAAGACCGACACATTGGCCGAATCGAGTGAAAAGCTGGTCAAGTGGTTGGCCGGCCGGACTCTTGATCTCGACCTTGAAGGTTTGAATTTGCCGAACCATTCGGGCCTGTCGGCGCAGGCCCGGGCGACCCCGAAGCAGATGCTGGCCTTCCTGCGCCATGGTCTGCTCATGCGTTACGGTGTCGACGGGATCATCCCGTTGTTGCCGGCCGGCGGCTGGCGCGACAGTCTCGGTGGACGGTTCCGCGATCCAGCCGTTGCCGGATGGGTGTGGGGGAAAAGCGGCACCCTGCACTACGCCACGGGATTGGTCGGCGTTCTATTCGGCCGGGCCAGCGGCCGGCGCACGGCGTTCGCGCTGTACGTCATGGATGATAAGCGCCGCGCCGCCTATGACGCCGATCCGAACCGTCAATCGCTCGCCGTACAAGCGACGGCAAAAGCCTGGATCGACAAGGCCAAGGCCTTCGAAGAAGACCTTGTCAGCGCCTGGACCAGCAAATACTAAATCCGCAATAACCGGAATGACCGGAGGCAAGTCCGTGAACTATCTGCCCATTCTTATCGATATTCGAAACCAGGACGTGCTGGTCGTCGGCGAGGGCCATCTGGCCGCCCGCAAGGCGCGCGGCGCATTGCGCGCCGGCGCCAAGGTGACGTTTCTCGGCACCATTGATTCGCCGGCCCTTGACGCCATCGTTGGCGACGCCAACTGCCGCCATCTCGATGAGAATTTCACGGCCGGGCATCTGCGCGGCATGCGCCTGGTGTTCGCCGCCACCGAAGACGAAACCCTGGCGAAAACCGTCTCCCGGGCGGCCCGCGAAGCCGGCATTCCGGTCAACGTCGCCGACCGCACGGCGCTCTGTTCTTTCATCATGCCGGCCACTGTCACCCGCGGGCCCATCGTCGTCGCCGTGTCGTCCGGCGGTGATGCGCCGATCCTCACCCGCTCGCTGCGGGCACGCCTGGAGACCATGCTGCCGGCGTCCCTGGGCACGCTTGCCGGTTTCGTCGCCGAGCGCCGCCAACAGGTCATGAATGCCCTGCCCGATTTCGATTCGCGCCGCCGTTTCTGGGACCGTTTCATGGACGGCCCCATTCCCGAACAGATCACCGCCGGCGACCTGACCGGCGCGGAGCGCTTGTTTGAGACAACCGTTGCCGAAATTTCTTCGCCCGGCGGTAATCTCGCGGGCACGGTCGCCTTGATCGGATGCGGACCGGGTGATCCCGACATGCTGACCTTCAAGGCGCTGCGGCTGATGCAGCAAGCCGACATCGCCGTTATCGATCCCGGCGTCAGCGAAGGAATTGCCGATCGTGTTCGCCGGGATGCGGAAATCGTCACCGTCGGTTCCGCCGACACACTAATCGGGTTGCCCAATTCAATCGTTACCCGCATGGCCGACTGGATCGAAGATGGTAAGTCCGTGGTCCGCCTGGGACACGGCAATTTCCCGGCATCGGACCAAGGCTTGCGCGAAGCGGCGGCCTTGAGTGAGGTCAACATTCGCGCCATTATCGTTGATGGCGTGACATCAAACCGCTAGCCGCTGACGCCTAGGGAATTCCCTAATTACCTACACTCTTGATATTCTATAATATTCGAATATGATGATGGGCGTCAGGGAAACAAAGTTTCACCGGACGGTGCTCAACAAGTGAACCGCGCAATCAAGATCGCGGTCAAACAGGGAGCCGCCGGACCGGGGGGACCAATGGAGGAGTAATGACCTTGGGAATGAGAACCTTGGCCGTCATGGCCATGGGGGTTGCAATGTCGTTGGCCGTCACAGGCGACGCGGCAGCCGCCGAATTGGTGAAATACAAGGTGGTCGATGAATCAAGCATCCCGAAATCGCTGACCGGCAAGGCCGGGAACGCGAAGAAAGGACGCGCTTTGTCGATCAACCGCAAGAAGGGCAATTGCCTGGCCTGCCATGTCATGCCGATCCCGGAACAACCGTTCCACGGGAACATCGGTCCTGACCTGAAGGGCGTCGGCGCTCGCTATGAGGCCGGTGAACTGCGTCTGCGTGTGGTCGATCCGAAAGTCCTCAATGAGGACACGATCATGCCGTCTTTCTACAAGAATACTGGCTTCCATCGGGTGTTGAAGAAATTCAAGGGCAAGTCCGTCCTCGCCGCCCAGGAAGTCGAGGATATTCTGGCGTATCTGAAAACCCTCAAGTAAGGCCCGGAATTCCGGTCGCCTTCGGTGAAGATTGTAACCAAGGAGAACACGATGATTGGCAAGACATTGGAGACTCGCCAAGTCGGGCGCCGCGAGTTGATCGCGATGTTCGGTGCCGGCGCTGTCGCCGCCATGGGCATCGGCCTATTTCCGCGTGACGCGGCCGCCGATGCAAAGGCCGTTGACGCGGCCATCATGAAAGCAACCGGCGGCAAGAAGACGCAATCGGGAAAAATCAAGCTGGACCTGCCGCAGATCGCGGAAAACGGTAACACCGTGCCGATCACCGCGGAGGTGGAAGGCGATGCCGGCAGCGTCAAGACACTGCATTTGTGGGCCGACAAGAACCCGAACCCGGACATTGCGTCGTTCCACTTCACGCCGGCAAATGGCAAGGCCAAGGTGTCGACACGCATCCGCCTGGCGAAAACCCAGAACATTGTCGCCGTCGCCGAAATGAGTGACGGCACCATGTACATGGCGAAGTCGGAAATCAAAGTCACCATCGGCGGCTGCGGCGGCTGATCGGGAAACGGGAGTAGATAAAATGGCAAAATCAAAAGCCCGCGTGAAAGTGCCCAAGTCCGTCAAGAAGGGCGAGGTCTTTCAAGTCAAAACCCTGATTTCCCACAAGATGGAAACGGGTCAACGCAAGAACAAGAAAACCGGTAAAAAGATCCCCCGCATGATCATCAACAAATTCGTCTGCCAATATAACGGCAAGGATGTGTTTGTTGCCGATTGGGCGCCGGCGATTTCCGCCAATCCGTACATGGCCTTCTATGTGACGGCAGCGGACAGCGGCAATTTGGATTTCACCTGGACCGACGACAAAGGCAATGTCACCAAAAAGTCGGCCAAACTCAACGTCACCGGTTGATAGGGGAACAATCATGGGAAAGGTTCATCTGGGATTACTGGCGGCGGCCGGCGCAATGCTTGCAGCCGGATTCGCGACCACCACATTGGCCGCTGACGATAAAATGTACCGGTCCGACGACCGGAACAGCGGCTACACCTATCTGACACCGCAATCCAAGGCCATGCAGGACGAAGATATCTCAAATCCGGGCATGATCTGGGTCGACGAAGGCGCGGCGTTGTATGAGAAAGTCGATGGCGAAGCCGGCAAATCGTGCAAGGCGTGCCACGGCAAAGCCGAAGTGGCGATGAAGGGTGTCGCCACCACGTTCCCGAAGTACGACGACAACATCAAGAAGATCAAAAACATCGAAACGCAGGTCAACATGTGCCGGAAGAAGCACATGAAGGCGAAGCCCTGGAAGTATGAATCCAGTCAGCTTCTGGCGATGACCGTGTTCATCCGTCATCAGTCGCGCGGCATGCCCATGAACGTCTCGGTTGACGGGCCGGCGGTGAAGTTCTTCCAGGACGGGGAAAAGTTCTTCAACCAGCGGCGCGGGTCGCTGGACTTGGCCTGCAAACATTGCCACCAGGACCATGCGGGCAAGAAAGCCCGGGCCAACCTGTTGACCCAGGGCCAGACCAACGGCTTCCCCACATACCGGCTGAAGTGGCAGAAAGTGGGCTCAACCCATCGCCGCTTCCGAGGCTGCAACAAAAACGTCCGGGCGACACCCTACAAGTACGCCTCGGATGAATATATGAACCTGGAACTTTACGTCGCCTGGCGCGGCCGCGGTCTGCCCGTGGAAACACCGGCCGTCCGTAACTAACCCGGACCGCAGCGACTGGCTACCAGATGGGGATGCGTGGTCGCGCATCCCCTTCTTTTTTCCAACTGGTGTGAGTAGATTGAACAGATGCTAGACCGCCGACAATTCATGCAAGTCGCCGCCGCCACATCGGCGCTGCTGGGGGCGCCTGGAAATCTGGCCCGGGCCGCCGCCCGGCAGGCCATATCCCAGGACGATCTGTTGAAATTCGATGCCAAGGGTCAGGTGACGCTGCTCAACTTCACCGACTGTCATGCCCAATTGGTGCCGCTGTATTTCCGCGAACCCTCCATCAACGTCGGCGTCGGCGCGGCCAAAGGCCTGCCGCCGCATCTCACTGGCAAGGACATGATCGCCAAATTCGGCCTGAAGGCGGGATCGCCGGAAGCCTATGCCTTCAGCAGCTCTGATTTTACATCGCTTGCGGCGTCATACGGTCGCGTCGGCGGCCTTGACCGCATGGCCACCCTGATCAAGGCGATCCGCGCCGAACGGCCCGGCAAGACCCTTCTGCTGGACGGCGGCGATACCTGGCAGGGTTCCTACACGGCGTTGAAGACCAACGGCCAGGACATGGTTGACGCCATGAACACCCTGGGCGTCGAGGCGATGACCGCGCACTGGGAATTCACCTACGGCACGGACCGGGTTCTTGAACTGAAGGACAAGCTGAAGTTTCCGTTCCTGGCCGGCAATGTGGTCGATACGGAATGGGAAGAAGCGGTCTTCGAACACACCAAATTTTTTGAGCGCGGCGGCGTCAAAATCGCCGTCATTGGTCAGGCATTCCCGTACACGCCGGTCGCCAATCCGCGTCACATGATCCCCACCTGGTCCTTCGGTATCCGTGAAGCCTTGATCAGAAAGCGTGTTGATGCGGCGCGCGGCGCCGGCGCCGATCTGGTGGTGTTGCTGTCACACAACGGGTTTGACGTCGACCGCAAGCTGGCATCCAGGGTTTCCGGTATCGACGTGATCCTGACCGGCCATACCCACGATGCCATCCCCGCCGCCATCAAGGTCAAGGATACGCTGTTGGTGGCGTCCGGCTCACACGGCAAGTTTCTGGCCCGGCTGGATCTGGATGTGAAGGGCAGAAAGGTCGTTGATTACAGTTTCCGCCTGATCCCCGTGTTCGCCGACGCGATCACGCCGGACCGGGAAATGGCATCGTTGATCGACAGAATTCGCGCGCCGCACAAAAAGGAATTGGACCGGGTACTCGGCAAGACCGACAGCCTGTTGTACCGGCGCGGCAACTTCAACGGCACCTTCGACGACCTGATCTGCGCCGCCATGCTTGAGGGGCGTGACGCGGAGATTGCCCTGTCACCCGGCTTCCGCTGGGGCTCCAGCCTGTTGCCGGGCCAGGCCATCACCGTCGATCATGTCTATCATCACACGGCGGTCACCTATCCCAACACCTACCGTTCGGAGTTTACCGGTCAGTTCCTGAAGGAGATCCTGGAGGACGTGGCCGACAACCTGTTCAATCCCGATCCCTACTATCAACAGGGCGGCGATATGGTCCGGGTCGGCGGCATGGCCTATGCCATCGACATCAACAAACCGATCGGCCAGCGCATTTCCAACATGACCGTGTTGAAAACCGGCAAACTCATCGATCCCAGCCGCAATTATGTGGTCGCCGGTTGGGCGTCGGTCAATCCGGGAACCCAGGGCCCGCCCATTTACGACGTGGTATCGAATTACATCGCCGGCAAGAAAACCGTGACGGTTCCCGACAATCAGACAATCGCCATAAAGGGCACGTGATGGGCGGCTTCGACGTCAGTTACGCGGGCGCCTTCGGGGCCGGATTGCTGAGTTTCCTGTCGCCCTGCGTGCTGCCCCTGGTGCCGCCGTACCTGTGTTTCCTGGGCGGCGTCAGCCTGGACCAGATGGTCGGCGATGACGGTGAGGCCGACCCCGATCTGTTGAAGCGCGTTTTCATCGCCGCCTTCGCCTTCGTGCTGGGCTTTTCCACCGTTTTCATCGCCTTGGGGGCGACGGCCTCGGCGCTCGGCCAGATGGTCGGCGATTATCTGGATATCCTCTCGAAGCTGGCCGGTGCGGTGATCATCGTGCTGGGCCTGCATTTCATGGGCCTGTTCAAGATCGGTTTCCTGTACCGCGACGCGCGCTTTCATGCCGACAGCAAGCCGGCCGGCGTCATCGGCGCGTACATCATCGGCCTGGCTTTCGCCTTCGGCTGGACGCCCTGCGTGGGGCCCGTGCTGGCGGCTATTCTGTTCGTCGCCGGGGCCGAGGATTCGGTCAGCCAGGGCGTCAGCCTGTTGGCCGTCTACTCGGCCGGGCTTGGTATCCCGTTCCTGGCCGCGGCCCTCGCCGTGAAGCCGTTCATGGCCTTCATGGGCCGCTTCCGCCGGCACATGCAGACGGTGGAGCGCGTCATCGGGGCGCTGCTGGTGATCACCGGCGTCATGTTCCTGACCGGCACCATTGCCGACGTGGCCTTCTGGCTGTTGGAAACCTTCCCGGCACTGGGCAAGTCCGGCTAGCCGCCCTCGCTCAGGTGCTGGTTTCTGCCCCGTCTTCTTCAACGTCTTGTTCATTGCCCTCTTCGTCCGCGTCCTCTTGGCGTTTTTTCTCGATCAAGCGGACGGAGAAGATGGAAATCTCGTACAGACAGATGAGGACCGACGCCAGCAGCACCTGAGAGATCACGTCCGGCGGCGTGATCACGGCGGCGACGATGAAGGCGATGAGGATCGCGTACTTGCGCTTTTCTTTCATGCCCTTCGACGACACGATGCCGATGCGGCCCAGCAGTGTCAAAACGACCGGCAGCTCGAAGCAGATGCCGAAGGCGAAGATCAGGTTGATGCTGAGCGACAGGTATTCGTTGACCTTCGGTTCGGAAACAATGGGCAAGGTTCCCGGCCCGCCCTCCAATTCAAAGCTCAACAGAAATTCATAGGCCCAGGGCATGACGATGTAATAGACCATGGCCGCGCCCATGAAGAACAGGACCGGCGTGGCCACGAGAAACGGCGCCAGGGCCTTTTTCTCATGCATGTAAAGACCGGGCGCGACGAAACTCCAGAACTGCATGGAGATGAACGGAAAGGCAATGAACAGGGCGGTGATCAGAGACAGCTTGATGTAAGTGAAAAAGGCCTCGTGCAGGGCGGTGAAAATCAGCCGGCGCTCGCCGTCCATGTCGGCGAAGATATCGGCCAGGGGCTGGACCAGGAACTGATAGACGTATTCGGCGAAGGGAAAGATCGCGATGAACAGGACGATGATCGACGCCATGGACCAGATCAGCCGGCCCCGCAGCTCGATCAAATGATCGAGCAACGGCATCTTCGTCTCCTCGACGTTTTGTTCCTGGGTGTCCTCGGCCACGGCGTCTATCCGCTGGCCTTGGAAGTGTCGGCTTCGGCGGTCGGCGCCGCCGTGACCTCAGGCGCCGGATCCGGCTCAATCGTGTCAAATGGCGCTTCCTCAGGTGCCGCCGGCGCAGCTCCGCTGGCGCTGTCGCTCACGTCTTCGGGTTCAACCTGCATGGCGTCGTCGACGTCTTCTTCCAAATCCTTGTCGGGGTCCGTGGCGTCCTTGAACTCATCCACCGCCTTCGACCAATCCTGTTGCTCATCGCTCATGTCCAGTTCCCGCGCAATGGCGCCGCCGGGGTCCATGCCGTCGCCCATGATGGAATTGGCTTCTTTCTTGATGTCATCCAAGTCCGCTTCGCGAACCATGTCGTCCAGGCCGTCCTGAAGGTCGCGGGCCATGCCGCGGGCCTTGCGAACCCAGTGCGTCACGGTCTTGATGGCGCGCGGCAAATCCTTCGGGCCGATCACGATGATCGCCAGAACGGCAAGTACGAACAGTTCCTGCCAGCCAATGTCGAACATGGCGGACCGATACTCCTAATCTGATTGGGCGTTGGAAAGGCGCGACCGGCCGGCTCATCAATGAGCGCGCTGCGGGAAATTACAAACCCGACCGGCGCCCCTGATTAACCGTTGGCCGCCTTGTCCTTCTCCGGCGCCGCTTCGACGGTCTCGGCCGCATCCGCATTGATGGCTTTCGGCGCCTCATCAGCTGCGCCTTCCTCGGCCGTGTCCTCATCCTTCATGCCTTTTTTGAAGGACTTCAGACCCTTGCCGAAATCACCCATCAACCGCGAAATCTTGCCGCCGCCGCCGAACAGAACCAGCACGACCGCCAAGACGATCAGCCAGTGCCATATGCTAAAAGTGCCCATTCCGGTTTCTCACCTGTTTTCAGGGGGTTGAAGCGCGGATAATGGCAGAACAGCCGGTAATCCGCAATGCACCGTTTGCCCGGATTCCCGGTTATCACAATTCACCGACGCGCCACCCGATGGCGTCAGCGGGCTTCCGGGTCCAGGGGTTCGGCGGCTTCGCCGGCATCGTCCATCAGGGTTTCCGGCATCATGGCGATCTGATCGTCATCGCCGTCGTCGCCATCGGCCTTTTTCCCTTCGATGGCGCCATGGACGCGGTAGGCGTTGATCGCCGGCCCCGATTCCAGCAGACCGGCGGCCTTCAGTTCCTTGGCGCCGGGCAGGTCGCGGACGTCTTCCAGGCCGAAGTGATCGAGGAAATCGTCGGTCGTCTTCCAGGTCGCCGGCCGGCCCGGCGTTTCGCGGCGCTTGCCGGGTTTGATCCAGCCCGCTTCCATGAGCACGTCCAAAGTCCCGCGGCTCAGGCTGACGCCCCTGATTTCCTCAATCTCGGCCCGCGTCAGGGGTTGGTGGTAGGCCACGATGGCCAAGGTCTCAATGGCCGCCCGCGACAGCTTGCGGGGCATCTCGATTTCCTTCTCCAACAGCGGCCGGATATCGTCGGCGGTGCGGAATGACCAGGACTTGCCGCGCCGCACCAGTTCGACGCCGCGGCCTTCGTAATAGGACTGCACCGCCGTCAACAGGGCCTTCAAGTCGACGTCTTCGGGCAACCGGGCGGCCAGCTGCTTTTCGCTCAGCGGTTCGGCGGCGGCAAACAGAATGGCCTCAAGGAGGCGCAGGCTCTGGCGTTCGATCATGGTCATTCGGGGCTCGCTTCGTTTTCGGTTTCCGGTGGGGACGCGTCCGTCTTGCGGGCGTCATCGTTGGCCGGCGGATCGGGGCGTGCGGCGGCCTTCACAAAGATCGGTGCGAACACGTCCTTTTGCTGCAGCCGGACCTGGCCTTCGCGGGCCATTTCCAGGCTGGCCGCAAATGTCGAGGCAACGGCGGAGCGGTACAGCAGACCGTCCTGCAGGCCCGGCGGCAGGAACGACCAGAGGCTTTGCCAGTCGGGGATCGGGCCCAACAGATGGCGCAGCCGCGCCAGGGCATCCTCGACCGTGTAAATCTCAAAAGGTTCGATGTGCAGCGGCCCGCCGTCGCCGCCCCGCCGCTGCTGATCGCCGTAGGCTTTCAGCAATTCGAACAGGGTTACTTCATAGGTCGTGTTGAAGGTGCGGCGGAAAACCTCGGGCGCGCCGCGAGCAAAGAAATCGGCCCCCAGCCGGCTCCGCGCCTTGAGCTTCATGCCGGCATCCTGCATGGCTTCCAGGCGCTTCAGCTGGAAGGCCAGGGCGGCGGCCATTTCATCGCCCGTCGGCTCATCACCGTCGCTCAGGTCCGGCAACAACAGGCGCGACTTCATATAGGCCAGCCAGGCGGCCATCACCAAATAATCAGCGGCCAGTTCCAAATCGCGGCGCCGTGCCTCGGCGACGAAGGCCAGGTACTGGTCCGCCAGGGCAACCATGGAGATTTGCGTGATATCCAGCTTCTGGTCGCGGGCCAGGGCCAGCAAGACATCGATGGGGCCTTCGAAACCCTCCAGGTCGAGCACCAGGGAGGCGCCCGAGCCCGCGGACGGCGCGTCGAAAGCCTGGCCTTCTTCAAATGTATCAACGTCGGACATGGACAAACCCGCAACTTGCAAAACAGGCGCTACAGCAATCCCAGGCCACTGAAGATCGCCTTCATAAGATACTCCGCCGGTGCGCCCACCAGCCACCAAAAGATATTCACAGTGACGCCGATTTTTTCGCCGATATAAGGCGCGACGAAGAAAGCGCCGAGAATAATCAGAAATCCCAGCCGTTCAAGGCGTGCCAAGGGCGTCGCCAAGGGCTCCGGCAATAGCCCCACGGCGACCCGCCCGCCATCCAGAGGTGGCAGCGGCAACATATTGAAAACGCACAACAATACGTTAATCCAGACGGCATTTCGCAGGTTCAGGAATATCCATTCCTGAAGGGCGCCATCGAACCACTCAACGCCATACAATAAGCCTGCCGCGATGATCGCCAAAATCAGGTTGCTGGCCGGCCCGGCGGCCGCCACCAGCACCATGTCGCGGCGCGGTTGGCGCAGGCGGGCGAAGTTGACGGGCACGGGTTTGGCGAATCCGAACATCATGCGTCCGCCGGTGCCGATCAAAAGCATGGCCGGCAAAAGGACCGTGCCGAAGGGGTCAATGTGCTTGATGGGGTTGAAGGTGACCCGCCCCAGCTGTTTTGCCGTATCGTCGCCAAGCCGCCAGGCGACCCAACCGTGGGCGGCCTCGTGAAAGGTCACGGCGATGAGGACTGGCAGAATCCAGACTGACGCGGTGAAGCCAAGGGCTTGCCAGTCGATATCCATCATGTCGGCACGGGAGCCCCTTCCCCCAGCAACTCAGCAAGCTCGCTGAGCGCCGCGTCCCGGTCGAAAGGCATCTTGGAGGCCGATTGGTGGCGCAGTTCCGCCGCCCGCGCCAGCCACGACGCGGTGATCTTCCGCGTTGGCCGGACAACCTCGGCGACAGCCTCCATTTCGTCCAGATCGCCGCTGCAATGCAGCACCAGATCGCACCCGGCCTGCTGGCAGGCCCGGGCCCGGGCCGCCATATCGCCGTCCAGCGCCTGCATGCCGATGTCATCGGAGATGACCACGCCGCCGTACCCGAGCGCACCGCGGATGGCGCGGCTGAAGGCCAACTTCGACGTCGACACCGGTCCGTTCGGATCAATCGCCGCGAACACCACATGCGCCGACATGGCGAGCGGCATATGGGCCAGGGCGCGGAAGGGAACGAAGTCCGTCCGGCGCAATTCTGCCAAAGACGTGTCGACCACGGGCAGTTCATGATGACTGTCAACCCGCGCCCGGCCGTGCCCGGGCAGGTGTTTGATGACTGGCAACACGCCGCCTTTCAACAACCCGTCACAGACCGCGCGGCCCAAACGTGCGACCTGATCGGGGTGATCACCGAAGGTCCTGTCTGCGATCATCTCATGGGTTTCCGGGTGCAAAAGGTCCAGCACAGGCGCGCAATCGACGGTGATCCCCAAAGGCGCCAATTCAGATGCCAACAAACGGCCGAGCAAATGCGCGGCCGATTCGGCGGCGAAAATTTCTGTCTGACCCAACTCTGCAATTTTGCCGGCGGCCGGCAAAGACAGCCAGTGGGGCGGCCGTAGTCTTTGCACCCGGCCGCCCTCTTGATCGATAAGAATCAGCGGTTCGTCATTGTCGACATGGTGTTTGAAATCATCGACAAGTGCCCGGACCTGATCGGGATCGCGGCAGTTTCGCGCGAACAGGATAAGCCCGACCGGATTGCAGCGCTTGAAAAACCGCCGCTCCGCATCGCTCAGGCTATGTCCGGCACAGCCGAATATAACAGCCCGGGTCGCGGTCGCGGTGAGAATGGGC
>Ga0114932_10001498_pt1 | contig 26381 bp, 25 predicted proteins | sample 2SBtaG_2_FD_87286 | JGI IMG/M metagenome (GOLD analysis project Ga0114932, IMG submission 87286) | Deep subsurface microbial communities from Kolumbo volcano to uncover new lineages of life (NeLLi) - 2SBTROV12_ACTIVE470 metaG | ecosystem: Environmental > Aquatic > Marine > Volcanic ...
GCGAACCAGGCCACGATCGTGCAGTTCTGGACCTTCGGCTGCCGCAACTGCAAAGCGACGCTTCCGCATCTGCAGGCGCTCTACGACGATCATCGCGACAGCGGGCTGGAGATCGTGGGAATCCATGCGCCCGAGTTCTCGTTCGAACGCGACCCCGACAACGTGGCGGAGGCGATCACGGACCTGGGCATCGAGTGGCTGGTGACGCTCGACCAGGACAAGCGCAACTTCCACCGGTGGCAAGAAGGGCGCACCGGCTACTGGCCTCGGACCTACGTGATCGACTCCGACGGCAACATTCGCTTCGACCACATCGGCGAAGGCAGCTACGACGAGCTGCGTTCGGTCGTCGAAGCTCTGCTCGCCGAGCCGGCCTGACCCGAGGCTGCGGACACCGCCGTGGACACCCTGATCGAGGGGATCGATGCCTCGGTCCAGCCGTGCACGCTGGCTGTGGTGCTTCCCGCCGTCGCGACCGTGTTCGCCTCCGGCAGGCGAGCTCTCGTCGGTTGGCTCGGCTTCGTCCTCGGCTGTTCCATCTTGTTCTGGGCGAGAGCGGCCGGTTACTGGGACGTCAGTCGGAGCGGCGTGATGCAGTTGGTGGTGGCCGCGCTGGCCGTCGCGGCGTTCGGCGCCGTGTACCTCCGGCGCCGCGGCGACATCGACCTCACGTTCGGCGGCGCGGTCGTGGCGGGCGGCCTGGCCGGCTGGCTCTGGCGCCCGTGTGTCGGAGAGCGTCTCGGTGACATCCTCAACAACGCGTCGGATGAGGGCGTCCGCACCCTCTCGCTCACGCCGCTCTATGTCACCGGCGTCACGATCGTCGGGCTCGGCCTGGCGCTCGTGCCGCGGGTGTGGCCGCGCGTGCTCCCGGTGGTCGAACGGCGGGGACTACGACTGGTCGGTCTGTACTTCGCCGTCGCCTATGCCGCTCTCATCGCAGCAGGTCGCTACGACGATCTGGTCGCCGAGTTGCTACAGCGCTCGTCGGCTTGAAGCGGTCAGTCGACGTCGAGCCTGTAGCCCTCGCCGTCGCGGACCATCACCCCGCCGGTGGGCGTTCCGAAGTGGGTGCCGATCACGAGCGTCTCGCCATCGGCCCAACCCGGAAAGACCTCGTGCCGCGTCGCCCGAGCTTCGTCGGAGTCCGTGTCGAAGTCAGAGGACAGTTCTGGATCGGCGAGCTGCATCGGATGGTGAGCCATGTCGCCTGTGATGATCGCTCGCTTTCCGTCCGACTCGACCACCACCGACACGTGCCCCGGTGTGTGGCCAGGGGTCGACTGGAACGAGACCTCGTCACAGATCCGATGGTCCGGCGACACCATGGTTGCTCTGTCAGCGTCGGTGATCGGCGCCACCGAGTCCTGGAACACCGGGTCGCCGAAGAGGTCCTCGGTGGCCTCCCAGTGGTCGAACTCGGCCTGGACGAACAGGTACTCCGCGTTGGCGAAGGTCGGCACCCACTCGCCGTCCACGAGCCGCGTGTTCCACCCCACGTGATCCACGTGCAGGTGGGTGCACACGACGTGTGTGATCTCCTCGGGCGGGTAGCCGGCGGCGGTGAGCTCGTCGAGGAACGGGCCCTGCTGTTCGTGCCAGAAGGGGTTGCCCCGCTGTTTGTCGTTTCCGACGCAGGTGTCGACCGCGATCTTGTGGTCGCCGACATCGATGACGCAGCAGTGGATCTTCTGTTTCAGAAACCCCTCGTCTGACACGAAGTGCGGCTTGAGCCAGGGAGCGGCTTCGGCCCGCTGCAAGACGTCGGTCTTGCTGAGGGAGCTGAAGAGAAAGCGGGGCGAAGTGGGGGTCTCGGACTCGGCCACCGACGTGATGGTCGCATCGCCGACCGTCCAGCTCAGGGGCTCGGATGGGGACGTGGTGTCCTCGGTCATCGTTCGCCTCAGCCCAGCTCTGCGTGGAGGAACTCGACGACCTGGGGCCACAGCTCGCCGGCGAGGGCCGCATCGTAGGTGCCGATCGCATCTTCCTCGTTCATGAACGCGTGCCCGGCCTCGTGGATCGTGATCTCGACGTCTTTGCCCATGCCCCGGAGCTTCTCGCCCAGGGCGGTCGCTGCTTCGGGCGGGAAGAAGTCGTCCGGGCTGGCCATGTGGCCCCGGACCTTGGCGGTGAGACCACCCCAATCGGGTTCGCCGTCACCTTGCGGGAATCCGTAGAACGGCACGGCAGCCTTCACCACATCGCCGCGACCGGCGGCGATCATGAATGTCAGCAGCCCACCCATGCAGAACCCGATCACGCCGACGCCGTCGCCGGAGCTGGCATCGTGGCCGAGCAGGTAGTCGATGGCGCCGCTCATGTCCTTGGCAGCCCGCTCCGGCGGCAGGTTGGTCATGAGCTCGCCGGCCTTGTCCATCTCGTCGTGACCCGCGAGCTCACCGTGATAGAGATCCGGTGCGAGGGCGACGAAGCCCCGCGCTGCCATCTGATCTGCGACCCCCTTCATCTGCTCGTTGAGCCCCCACCACTCCTGGATGACGAGGATGCCGGGACCCGATCCGCCCTCGGGCACCGCCAGGTGACCGCGTGCGTCGTGTCCGTTGCTTGCGAAGGTGACCATCTCTCCCATGGGCCGGATAGTAGATCGCAGATCACAGCGAGACCTGAGAAACTCTCCCGATGCGTACGAACTCGGTGAAGGACCGCCTCGCTGCGGGTGAAGCGCTCTACGGCACGATGGTGTTCGAGTTCCTGAGCGCCGGTCTCCCGCAGGTGCTGAAGAACGCGGGGGCCGACTTCGTCTTCTACGACATGGAGCACAGCGGCTTCACCGTGGATCAGATGAAGACGCAGTTCGCCCTGTGCCGCGGTCTGGGAGTGGAGCCACTCGTCCGGCCTCCCGACACCACCTACTCCAACACCGCGCTCCTCCTGGATCTGGGCGCGATGGGGCTGCTGTTCCAGATGTGCGAGACGGCCGAGCAGGCTGAGGAGTTCGTCCGCTGGACCCGCTACCCACCCGAAGGGCGCCGCGGCGCGATGTTTGGCGGTGCCCATGACGACTACCACGGGCTCGACGGCACGATGACCGTGCCAGACATCATCGAGCGGGCCCACCAACGCACGATGATCTGTGTCCTGATCGAGTCGGCGAAGGGCCTCGCCAACGCCGAGGAGATCATGTCGGTGCCGGGCGTTGATGTCGCCCATCTCGGCCACGGGGATCTGTCGCTGTCCCTCGAGGTTCCCGGCGACACCGGGCATCCGACGATGCAGGCGGGTATCGACACCATCCTCGGGGCGTGTGAGGCGCATGGAAAGGCAGCTGCCTGCCTTGCCGGCAGCGTCGACCAGGGCGTCGAGTGGGTGAAGCGGGGATTCAGGATGGTGAGCTACAGCCTCGACACGGCGCTCCTGGGAGGAGCGTTGGCCCAGGGAATCCGAGACATTCGAGACGGGGTCGAACGATGAGCGCGCTAACCGTCGACCAGATCGCAGAGTTCGAGGGCCGCGGGTGGACGGTCATCCCCGATGTCTTCGACGGGGCGGAGGTCGAGGTGCTCACGACGGCGGCGCTCGAGGTGATGGAGCGCCCGGGTCCAGAGGTGGGGCGTGAAGCGGACGGCTCGCCCCACGTGTGCTGGGGGATGCACCTCTTCGACGAGCGGCTCGGTTCACTCGCCCGCCACCCTGCGCTCGTGGAGCCGAGCCGACAACTGCTCGGCAACGACATCTTCGTTCATCAGTCCCGCATCAACATGAAGCAGACCAACGGCTCGATCGTCGCCTGGCACCAGGACTTCGGGACCTACCACCGGGTCGACGGTGTTCCCGAGCCGCGGGGAATCATGATCGCCGTGTTCCTCGACGACGTGACCGCGGTCAACGCGCCTCTGCTGGCGGTGCCGGGATCACACACCGAAGGGCTCGTGTCGACCGCTTCGGTGGACCCGACCGTTCCCGATCACGAGCAGGTCGCCAAGTACCGCTACGACATCACGGACGAGACGATGTCGCGCCTGGTGGGCGAGCACGGGCTCGAAACGATCACCGCGACCGCGGGCTCAGTGCTGCTCATGGACATGACGGTGGTCCATGGATCCTCGGTGAACATCAGCCCGCTGCGGCGGTTGCTGCTGTACGTCAACGTGTGTCCGGTCGACAACCGCGGGGAGAGCTACGAGCGACCCGAGTACTACGCGGCTCGGGACTTCTCGGCGATTGTTCCCGAGAGCCCAGACTGCCTGGCTCGCTACGCCGAGGTGTGAGGTGGAGCTGACGTTCACCCCGCTCGGCGGTCCGCTCGGAGCCCAGGTCTCCGGATTGGAGGCCGACGGCGAGATCGGCAGCGACCTCGTCGATCAGCTCCACGCGGGCCTCGTGGCGCACAACATCCTCGTCTTCCGTGGTGAGGAGATCTCGGCGGCGCGGCTGGTCGAGTTGGGCCGGGCCTTCGGCGAGCTGGAGATCCTGCCCGAACCCGACAAGCTCCATCCGGATCATCCCGAGATCTTCAACCTCACCAACGTCCGCCCCGATGGCGAGATCGTCACCTTCGATGAGCCCCAGGCGGTGTTCCTGCGTGGAACCGAGCGGTGGCACACCGACTCGTCGTTCCGGGAGATCCCGTGTCTGTGCACGATGCTCTACGCGGTCGAGGTGCCAACGACCGGCGGCGAAACCCTCTTCGCCGACATGTACCAGGCCCATGACGCGCTGCCCGAAGCGCTGGCGTCGGCAGTGGAAGGTCTCCACGTCGTGCACAGCTACGAGTACAGCCGCGCCAACAACCCCGGCGAGATGGACCCGATGAGTCCCGAGGAGCTGGCCAAGTTCCCTCCGGTGGTGCACCCCTTCGTTCGCACCCATCCCGACGGTCGCCGTTCGCTCTACATGGGAGGTCACGCCAGCCACATCGACGGTATGCCCGTCGAGGAGGGCCGCGAATTGCTCGAGGCGGTCACGGACTTCGCCACCCAGAATCGATTCGTGTATCGCCACGTGTGGGAGGCCAACGACCTCGTGGTGTGGGACAACCGGTCGACGCTGCATCGCCTCCAGCCCTACGACATCGCCAACCACCGCAGGGTGATGCGCCGTATCACCGTTGCGGGCACTGCCGCCCCCTAGCGAATTCGCTGGGCTCGTTACCCCGCACATCTTCCAGGCCCAGCCCTCGTGCAGGGTGGGTGCCATGTGTCGTGCCGCTAGAACAGGACGCTGCCGAAGCGCGATGCGGGGTGGGCGAGCGTGTGGTTGGGGTAAACGCTGTGGTTGGGGCAGTCGCTGTGGATGCGCTGGTCCTGGTTGCCGTCGCGACCGATCTGTGGCCCGAGTGCGGGCGCACGCAGAAGTCGGCACGAGGGTGATCTCGTTGAACGAGGGTTCGCGCGCCGGGAAGACGAGGGCCGAACCGAAGTCGGCGGTCGCCAGCGCCTCCGGCGTTCCGGGTTGCGGGAACGAGGCGGGCGCGTGCGCCAGCTCTCGACTGCCTCAGGGCTGAGGCTCTGCTGCTCTTCCGCCGGGATCGGTGTGACCCAGCCGGTCATGGTTGGACAGCGCGCCTCAACGAGGGTCGCGACCCACGAGCGCCAAGTACTTCGCGACAGGGTCGGCGTCTCCCAGGGCACCGATGTCGACCGGCTCGGCGACGAGCTTCCACTTGAGAGCCGTTTCGTGCATGCCCGCGATCCGGTCATGGCTGATCTGGCAGAGGTCGGGGGGGAGGTGTGGGTCGACACCACCGGCCCGGCCGATGTCCCACGCATGGGTGAGCGGGTCCCACATCACGATGGCGATGAGCCCGTCGACGGTCATCGGACCGAACCACCACTGGTCCTCGTGCTGCAGTGCGCCCTGCGTGTCGAGGGCAGCGAGAACGCCGTCGCGGGTCTGGCCCCAGCGCGCGACGGGATCCGTGACCTCCTCCTCGATCATCCCTGGCATCTGCAGCTCGCCCGTCGCAGCGATATGGGCGAGTGCGTCGAGCACGCCGCACTGGTGTTTGAGAACGTCCAGGGCCGTCCAACCCTCGCAGGGCGAATCGTTGCTCCATGCGGCGTCGGGCATCCGGCGGGCCACCGCGTCGAACACGTAGATCGCGCGGGTGATGTTCCGAAGATTATGGCTCATGGGTTCCCCTGGTCTGGTTCGACAGAGCACTCTAATCGGGGCGCGTGTCGAGCGGCCGAGGTCCATCGGCTCATGGGTTTGCGTTGGGGAACGGCCCAATTTCGCCGATGGGAGACGATGAACCCCCGGACGGTTGCGCAACTCGTGAGCGCCGTTGCGCCGCGAGGTTCGTCCACGGCCACCGAACTCGCCGACGCACGCGTCGACGACCTCCGGGCCGCGGAACGTTCGGCGGGTCGACTGGCAGCCGCCGGTGCGATGGTGGGGGTCGGCAGTGCCTCGGGCGGTCCGCACGACGACATTCCCTCCGACCCAGACGGCGTGCCGATCTGGCCCTCGCATCTCGTCGGCTCGATCACCCACAGCAGGGGCCTCGCCGCCGCTGTGGTCGCATCGTCCTCCGATTTCGCAGGAATCGGGCTCGATCTCGAGTGCCGAGCCGAGCTCCCGACGGTGATGTGCATGGCCGTCGCCGCATCGAGGGAGCTGGCTGCGGTCAAGGAGTTCCTCGCCCTCGACTCGGACAACCAAGCGGGGATCGTCGTGATGGTGGCCAAGGAGGCCGTCTACAAGGCGCACTTTCCCAAGCATCGGCAGCGCTTCGAGTTCGACGACATCACCCTCACGCCAACCGACTGCGGGATCGTCGCGGCTGGTGGCCCGCTGCTGCAGGTTCGTGTGAAGGTCGACGTTCGCCTGTCGGCGATGGACGAGACAACCGCAGCTGCCGCCTGGTGGTAGCCGGTCAGTTGCCGGTGGAATCCGGGTCGCTCAGATGGCGACCGCCTTCGAGCCAGGCCTTCAATTCGGGCGTGAGCGTGCGAGCAGCATTGCGCTCGTAGAGCTCCACCTCCTCGTCGCTGAGCTCGTCGCGCCACCGAGAGCTCGTGCCGCGGTTGAAGAACGTGGACGAGCCCCCGTTGAAGGTGGCTGCCGCGTACGGCAACAGCTTGGCGCCCTGTGCCTTCATCGAGGCGAAGGTTGCTGCCTCTGCGTACGAAGCGATGGTGTCCGAGGTCGCTTCGATCCCGAGGAACACAGCGATCCGTTCGATCTCGGCGGGGAGGTCGCGGAGCAGATCGTCGTAGTGGACGAACAAGATGTTGGGGAGGTGACGCCACTTCCAGAAGCTCATCGCATGATGGTGATGGCTCCAGAACGGGGCACCGTCTTGCTCCCATGGGAACGACGAGGTGGAGATCCACGTGGGCCACAGCTCGCTGGCCGAGGCCGGCGCGGGCTCGAGAGTGAGGTCATCAGCGACAGCGTTGAAGGTCCGCAGCATCTCCGGCGTGTAGTTGAGGTAGTGGTTGTGCATCGACAGGAACACGTCGCGGGAGTCGCGGCCGACCACGATGTACTTCACTGCGTCGTCGAACGGGAGCGCGTCGGCCGGCAGGTGACTTTTCAGGAAACGGCGATGTGGTTGGCGTTCGATGGCCTGGAGGACCATGTCGGCTGAATCGTCGGTGACGCTCTCGATCCACGGCGAGTAGGCGTCGAGGTCCACCGGAACCGTCGAGCCGGTGACGAGCATTCCGACGATCCGCTGCATCCACGTCGTTCCGGCCTTCATCGAGGTCGTGATGATGATGTCGTCTTCGCGCGGTCGGTAGCCGTCCCATCGGCGGCTGTCGATGAGCGGGTGGCGGTAGGTCCGAATGCGTCGCGGTCGGTCAGCGGGCAGCACCGTGGTGCGGGCGAGGAGCTCAGAGGCGATCTGGGCCGCAACGGGCTCCTCGACCATGTCGTGGTGACTCGCCGGGTACTCGATGCGCTCGACGTCTGAGGTTGCGGCGTTCCATCCCAGCCATCGGTTCTGACTCGCCGCCATGCGGCCTGGGCTCATCTGGGCCGCAGCGAACAACAGCACCGGGAGGTCGACCCGCGGGATCCGGTGCGAGAGCGAGGCCCAGCGGCGGTATCGGGCCTGCTCGGCGCGAATCGTGTCGACGAAGGCCGAGCTGGGTGCTTCTTCTCTCGTGCGCTGCGGCGCGGGCCGCACCCGGGCGAGCACCCGCGAGGTGACGAGCCGCGCGAGCGTCCGCGGCTGCCAGACCGGCTGGAGGTCGCCGAGGTACGTGTCGATCGATGCGAGGAGGGCTACTTTCTCACCGGCGGCTCGGAGTTGGGCCGTCATCTCGAGCGCGACGCGTCCGCCGAAGGAGAAGCCGACCAGGTGATAGGGGCCCTCCGGCTGGGCGCCGCGCATGGCCTCCACGTAGCGCTCGGCCAGCTGGGTCACGTCGAGCCGCCCATCCGCGTCCTCGGTCTCGGTCTCGTCGTCGGCGAACAGCCCGTACACGGGGGTGGTCTCGGCGAGGTGTTCGGCGATGAGCGAGTACTGGTAGGGACCGTACGCGCAGAAGATCGGGTAGGTCGAGTGCTCGACGGGGCCGTCGGTGCCGTTGAGAAGAATCGCATCGGCTGCGAGGCCGTCGGAAGCGGCGGAGCGCTCCGCGTCGAGAAGCTCCTGTTCGAGCGTGCACCGCCCGTCGTGCTCCAGGTCCCTGACATGGTCGGCGAGCTCGCGGAGGTCGTCCACCGCAGGCTCCGTTGAGGTCGCGGCTTCGTCGGTGCACAGCCACATCTGGGCGACGAGGATCTCGGCGAAGGAGGCAACGGTGGGGTTCTCGAAGAGCAGCGCGAGGGGAATCTGGATTCGAAGCTCGCGCCGCAGGTTGACGCAACACTCGAGCGCGAGCAGCGAGTATCCGCCGCGGTCGAAGAAGTTCTCGTGGATTCCGAGCCGGTCGACGGTCAGCAGCTCCTTCCACAGGCGATGGAGGACGCGTTGCATCGGTGTGGTGGGGTCGGTCTCATCGCCTCCAACACCGGTGGCCCGCGGCGCGGCGGTCCCGATGTCGTCGATGAGGTCCAGCAGCCGGAGCGGCTGAACCTTTCCGCCCGGGCCCTTCGGGAGCGCGTCGATGGCTCGGATGCGGCGCGGGGTCTTCAGCACACCGAGCCGGTCCAGGCACAGCTCGCTGAGTTCGGCGAGAACGGTCGACTCGGATGCGTTGGCGGCCAACACCACGAAGGTCTCGATGTCTTGGCCCATGAGATCGTCTGGGACGCCGACGGTCGCAACCTCCACGACGCCGGGATGCGACACGACGACCTCATCGATCTCGCGAGGGGCGATGTTGACGCCGCCCTTGATGACGATCTCTTTGGCCCGACCGACCACGAAGAACTCGTCGTTCTCGTTGAAGTGGCCGATGTCGCCCGTTCGGAACCAGCCGTCGTCGGTGAGCGCGTCGGCGAATGCGGCGCCGTCGTCGTAGCCGATCGTGAGAGCGTCGCCGCGTAGCTCGAGCGCTCCGACGTCCCCCACATCGCACACCTGACCCTCGTCGTCGACGATGCGAACTTCCCAGCCGGCGGGGCGACCCACCGATCCGGGAGCGCCCTGGCGCGGAGGAGGAGTGGTGACGAAGATCGTGCCGGTCTCGGACATGCCGAAGGCTTCGATCATGGGGATGCCGAAGCGTTGGACGAAGTCGTCGTGGACGGCGGCGTTGAGCGGCGCCGAGCTGCTCCCAGCGTAGCGGACGCCAGAGAGCGCGGCGAGTGCTTCGGGCCCTTCGGGGGTGGCGTGCTGGAGGAGTTCGGCCGCGATGGTGGGAACGATGATCATCGCCGTCGGTCGGTGCTCGATCGTCCAGCGCCAGAATTCGCCGACCCGGAATCTGGGCGGCACGAGCATCGTTGCGCCGCTGGCCATGGCACCGAGGGCCTTGTCACATGCGTTCATGTGCCAGAACGGCAGCGGGCAGAGGATGCGGTCGAGTGGACCCCACTCGTAGCCGACGCGGTTGTTCAAACCGGCTGCAGCTGCGTTGCGATGGCTCAGCCGAACACCCTTGGGGACGCCGGTCGATCCGCTCGTGTACATGACGAACGCTTCGGCGTCAGGGTCGAGGAGTGGCAGTGCGCTGGCGTCGCCACCCTCGAGCCGGTCGGGCACGGTGAGGATCGACACGCCCGCCGGCGCGGCCATGTCGACCTCGGCACGCGCGTCGTCTGTCCCGAGAACGATGGAGATCCGTCCGGCGCGCAGCACCTGCTCGAGGTGGTTGGCGCCCGCGTCGAGGTTGAGGGGCACGACGGGCAGGCCGGCGTAGAGACACGAGACGAACAGCTCGGCCGCGACGTATGAGTCCCGGGTCGCGATCGCGACCCGTGAGGGTGGTTCCCATCCAGCACCGACGACCACCCCGTGGATCGCGGCCGCCGATTCGGGGAGATCCCCGAAGCTGAGGCGCCGCTCGCTCGTGGGATCGACGAGCAGGGGATGGTCGGCTCGACCCTGCGAGTCAGCGTGCAAACAAGCGCGGAGAGTGGTCGGCGGGCTTGTCATGCCCACGTAAAGTAGTGGACAATCACTGTGGGTGAAAGGCCTGTGGCAGGTGCGGCGACTACCTCAGATAGACGCGCAGCCCGGCGACCGCGACCTCGTCGTCCGAGACGTAGCAGCCGCGGCCTCGAGCGCCGTCGAGCACAGCGTCTCGATTCTCGACCGTCACGTCGATGCCTCCGAGACCCTCGCCCCTGCCGTCGCTGTCCGGCACGACGCGCACCGAGCAGTTCTCGAAGTCGAACGTCGGGTTGCCGGCGCCGTCCTCGCCGACCTCGAGCTCGGCCATGTCGGCCCACCTCTTGGCGAGGCGTTCGGGCTCGGGGCTCTGCAGCTCGACCCCGGAGATCCCACTGACCCAATCGGTCCGGACGTAGGGCTCCCAGTTCTTGCCCGCCGGATACCACGGCCCTCCGACGGCGTCCCCGCCCTCCATCGTCATCTGGTCCATCTCGAAGAACGATCCGCCCGTGTCGCCGGGATGCAGCTGGATGCCGTCGTGGCCCTCGTCGGGGTAGCTGAGGTCGAAGGCGACCCGGATCCCCAGCTCGGCCGCGCGCTCGCGTCGGGCGTTCACGTCGTCGACCTGGGTGATGACCATGTATCCGGTGTCGCCGCCACGTCGCTGGATGTAGCGCCCGCCGGCGGTGTCGTCCTGGATCGGAGTGACGCACTCCAGGAACTGGGTGCCGATCGGCCACAGCGTGTTCTTGAGCCCGAACATCTTGACGCCCGGATCGGTGAAGCACGCTTCGACGCCGAGGACGGTTTGCACATCGAGCGCTGTCTTGCGCAGGTCTTCGGTGACGACGGCGATCTGGCGAAGGCGAATCCACATGCCGCCGACGCTAGACCACGGGTCTGCCGCCGAGTTGAGCAACATGGTGAGTTGAGCAACATGGTGTCAGGCACCATGTTGCTCAACTTCGGGTGCGCTGGCCTGTGAGCTCCGCCGCCCGGGTGACGAGCCCGTTGCGGTCGATCTTCGCGGTCGACGCCAAGGGGATCTCGTCGACGAAGAACACCCACCGCGGGTGGGCGTAGGCGGGCCCGTTGGCGAGGGCGTGCTGTTTGACGTCGTCTTCGCCGATGTCGTGACCGGGCTCGACGCGTACGAACGCGGCCGGCAGCTGCCCCTTGAGCTCGTCGGGGACCGGGACCACCACGGCCTGGTGGATCGCCGGGTGCTGTTCGAGCATCTGCTCGACGCTGTCGGGGTAGATGTTCTCGCCGGCGCACACGAACATGTCATCCACGCGCCCGACGAAGAAGTACCACCCGTCGTCGTCCCGCCACATCAGATCGCCGGTGTGGTACCAGCCGTCGGTCAGCCGCTCGGCGTTGACGTCTGGGAGACCGTGATAGCCGGTCATCACCCCCGGAGAGCGAACCCACAGCTCGCCGCTGTCGCTGTCGTCCCCGGTGGCGGGATCGACGAGGCGGAGCTCGACCTTCGGGTGTTGGTGACCCAGCGCGATCTTGGGGCGTGGCAAGCCCTCGGGGTGGGGTCCGAACTCGAGGACGGCTTCGGTCGTGCCGTAGCCGTTGGTCACCAGCGCGTCCGGAAAGAGCGCCTGAACGCTGTCGAACAGCGCCTCGGTGAGCGGCGCTGACCCGATCAGAACTCGCTGCACGCTGCTCAGGTCCCAATCGCGGCCCGAGGCGGCAATCTCGGCGGTCACGAGCGCATACATCGTGGGGACCCCCGAGCACATCGTGACGCCGTGGTCCTCGATCGCGTCCAGGTGGCCGCGAGCGGTGAAACCGGGCAGCAGAACGACGGTTCCGCCGCTCGCGAACGCCAGCTTGGACGCCATCGAGGCGTTCTTGTGATACAGCGGCGCCGACACGAGCATCACTTCGCCCGGGAGGGCTGCTCCGTACTCGATGACGGTGAATGTGATGTTCTCGTGGGTGAGCAGGACGCCCTTGGGCCGGCCAGTCGATCCCGATGTGTAGATCTGCACCGCCACGTCGTGGGGATCGACGGCGCGAGGCGCGGGAAGCGGGGCGGCCGAGGTCAGGGCGTCCCATTCGGGCGAACCGACGAAGATCGTGTCGACGCCGTCCGGCACTCGGTCGCGGTGCTCTTCGTCGGCGATCACCAGCTCCAGGCCAGCGTCCTCCGCGATGTAGCGCTGCGAGTCGATCGGGAGCCGCGTGTTGAGAGGCACGAACACCATGGCGGCCGCAGGCACGCCGAACATGACGTCGTAGTACTCCACCCGGTTGGCCGACAGCATCCCCACCCGGGACCCGTCAGCGAGCCCGCGCGCCGCGAGTCCGCCGGCGAGGCGCATCGCCCTCTGCTGCAGCTCGTCGACGGTTAGAACCAGGTCCGGTCGGCTCGCCCTGTCGATGAGGGCGATCGAGGCGGAGTCCGGGGTTCTGTAGAGGAGCTCAGCGACGTTCATGAAGCAGCGCCCTCCTCGTCGAGGAGAAGCTGCGCTGCATCCTCTGCCGCCTGATACGCAACCCTCGCCAGAGCGCCCCCGGTGGACATCCGTGAGACGCCGAGCTTCGCCAAGCCGGGTGGCGGCGGGGTTCCCGGCATCCCGAGCACGTTCACCGGCAGTCCGAGCGCCACGACCTGGCCGATCGCCTCGGGCGTCTTCACCCCCGGTGCGTACAGCACCTCGGCCCCGGAGTCTCGGTAGGCCGCCAAACGAGCGACCGTGTCCACCAGGTCGTCGACGCCTCTGATCAGGTTCTCGGCGCGGGCGGTGATCACCGCTCTGCCCCCGGCGCCCTCGACGGCAGCGCCCACTCGGGCGGCTGCGACCTCGATGTCGTCGATCCGTCCCGCAACGGGGTCCCAGTCCTCGATCGATACCCCGGCGGCACCGGTTGAGGCGAGGGCCGCCACATTGGCCACCACGCCGTCGAGATCGTCGGCGAAGCAACGCTCGGCGTCGACGTTGATCGGCACGCTGACGGCGCTGGACAGCTCGGCGGTGTGGGCCACCAGTTCCTCGAAACGGACCTCGCCATCGGTGCGGCCGAGTGACATCGCATGCCCCGAGCTGGTGGTGGCGAGTGCTCGGAAGCCCATGTTCTCGAGCAGCACCGCCGATCCGACGTCCCAGGGGTTGGGGAGGACGAAGAAACCGGTGTGCAGGGCCCTGAACCGTTCGCTGGACGAGTCGCTCATGGGGCAACGCTAGGCGCTCACCCCCGCCGCGTGAGGCGATCGATGTCCTTGCTGAGATCCGGTCCGAAGCCGGCTCGAATGTCGAACCCTTCGCGCTCGATGCTCGATGCACCGGCTGAGCGAGCCGACCGAACGGCGTTGGACACCAGACCCGCCGGACCGCACACCGCGACGTGCGCGTCGCGCAACCCACCCGGTCCGAAGTGCTCCACGAGGGTGTCCTCGCCGAACCTCGAACCCTCGCTGCTCACGACCATGCGGAGGTCGACGAGGCCGTTGGACGCCGCGGTCTCGAGGAACTCGATCGCGGTCGCATCTTCACGGCGCCGCACGCAGTAGAACAGCACCGGCGGCTCGGAGTCGGCGGAGGCGTCCCCGCTGTCGTCGATTGCAGCGAGGAACGGCGTGATCCCCACGCCACCGGCGATCCACACCGAGCGAAGCGGTGGGTGATGGGGAGCGAACTCGCCATAGGGCCCCTCGACGATCACAGCCGCCCCTTTCAGGTCGGCGTCCTGGATGCGAGCTGTCCAGTCACCGAGGTCGCGGATGTAGAAGCGCAGCACGCCACTCGACGGTGCTGATGCGATCGTGAACACGTGAGGCTCGCGCAGGCCCGGCCGCTGGATCTTCAGGACCGCGAACTGGCCGGCCCGGTAACGCAGCGCCCGCCCCTCGGGCACCAGCTCCAGTTCGGTTGTGGTGCGGTGCCTGCGCACCTCGCTGATCTTGTATGGCCGACCTGGCCGAAGGACGTCGCGGATGATGACCCGTCCCACATAGGCGGTGAGGCCGGCAAGCATGAACAGGTTGAAGTACATGCCCCAACCGGAGTCGTTCTCGTAGGGCTTCTCGGCTGTGTAGAAGTGCCAGCAGGCGAAGGCGAAGGGCACGCCGAGGAGCTTGTGGCTCAGCCGCCACCAGCGGTAGGGGATCCATCGCAGCAGGCTGAGTCCCACGAGGATGTACAGGAGGGTCTCACCCGTTCCGGCGAAGTCCTCCGCGGAGCCGGCCACCGACTGGCTCGCACCCAGGATGCCGCCTTCGATCTCGGGTTCGGCGCTCGTGTGCAGGAAAACCGCCACGACCGCGAGCGATCCCGCCCACCGATGCGCTCGATACATCGAGTCCAGCCCACCGAACAAGGGCTCGAGGCTGCGCGGTCGCAGGGCGAGAACGAACGACCACGCCATGAGCACGATCGATGTGGCGCCCACCCACAGCCCGAAAGCCACGTTGCCGTCTTCGCCCCGGGCGCCGTCGAAAGCGACCCACGGAACGAGAAACGACGCGATCAGCAGCAGTGGGCCCACCCAGTGAAGGCCCGGTCGTGGTGGTGTGATCGTGGGACGTCGCAGGTTCCAGTCGTCGGCTCGTCCGAGAAGGCGCCGTCCCAACGCGGCGATGCCGCCCATCGCGGGGCGCTCTGCCTCGAGCGTCGGTGTTTCGGTCATGCGCCTGAGGGTGGAGTTCGGGACCTGAAGCCCAGCTGAAGCGGCCTGAACGGGTCTTCAGCGGACTTCAGCATGGCTTCAGCCAACCGCTCGCATCGTCGGCTGCGTCGATCGGCTGAACACCGTTCAGCCCTCAAGGCAAGGAGAAGACAATGGATGTCCAGCGCGCGGTCGCCGTCGGAGTCGGCGCCCTGATGGTGACGGGAGCAGTGGCCGGAGTGGTCGTCGCCGGTGCAGCGGAGGAGTCAGAGGGCTACGAGGAAGAGGAGCACGAGGACGAGCAGTACGAGGAGGGCGACGATGACTGACGCGGCGAGCCCGCGACCGACCGCTCGACCGGCGGGCCCGTCGGCGGGCCATGGGTTCGGTTGCCCACATCCGCCTGGTGGGCGGCCGCGGTACCGAGCCCGCCGATCTCAGCGGCGTCCTCGTCGAGCTCGACCGACGGTTGGACGAGCTCGAGCAGCGGTGGAGCCGATTCGTCTCCGGTTCCGATGTGAGCCGGCTCAACTCCGCCGCAGGGCGCGGTCTGGTCGTCCATCGCGACACACAGGTGCTCGTGGAGACGGCCATAGCTGCATGGAATCTGTCGAGCGGGGCGTTCGACCCGACCGTGCACGATGCGATCGTCGCCGCCGGCTACGACCGGGACTTCGCCCGGCTCGCGTCGGACGGACCGCCGGAGGGCGCACAGTGGTTCGACGAGCCGACGCCCGGTTGCGTGGGCATCCGTGTGGATCGCGACCTGGGCGTCGTTGGCCTTCCCGCCGGGGTGGGTTTCGACGCCGGCGGAATCGGAAAGGGCCTCGCTGCCGATCTTCTCGTCGCGCACGCGCTCTGTGACGGCGAGAACAACGTCGAGGGTGCGCTCGTCAACCTCGGTGGCGACCTGCGGGTGGCGGGTAGGTGCGACGACGGCCTTCCAGGATGGCTGATCGAGCTCGACGAACCCGGGGTCGATCCGCTGAACCTGTCGCTGGTGGAGGGTGCCGTCGCCACGTCGTCGCGGCTTCGGCGCACATGGTCGCTCGGTGGTCAGCGAGCGCACCATCTGATCGACCCTCACACCGGTCGCAGCACCACAGACAGCCCGCGGGTGGTCACTGTGGTCGCGGCGCGAGCCTGGGTCGCCGAGGTGCTCGCCAAGACCCTGCACGTACGGTGGCGGTCCTCGGCGCATGGCCAGCTTGGCGAACTCCTCGATCGTCGGGGCGCCGCGGCCCTCGTGATCGACGACAGCGGGGCTCCCCATCGCCTGGGTGGGATGGAGGACTACCTGCAATGACCGAGCTGTTCGCCGAACAGATCTGGTGGTACATCGCCCGGGCCGGCGGGATCGTCGCTCTCGGTCTCACGGGCGTATCCGTCCTGTGGGGGCTGCTCCTCACGACGCGCTTTCTCGGGAGCACGCCCCGCCCCAAATGGCTTCTCGACCTGCACAAGTTTCTCGGCGGGCTGTCGATCCTCTTCACGCTGATCCACGTGGTCGCCTTGATCGCGGACTCGTTCGTGTCGTTCGGCATCGTCGACGTGTTGATCCCGTTCGCATCGAGCTGGAAGCCGAGTGCGGTGGCGTGGGGGGTGCTCTCGTTCTGGCTGCTGGTCGCGGTGCAGGGGAGCTCCCTCATGATGAGGAAGCTGCCTCGTTCATGGTGGCGGGGTGTTCACATGGGCAGCTACGTCGCCCTGTGGGCGGGGACCATGCACGGCATCACCGCTGGGACCGATGCGTCGTCGCTTCCGATTCTGCTCGGCGTCGGCGGTCTCACGGGGCTGATCACGTTTCTCACCGGCTGGCGGATCCTGGTTCCGAAGTCGAGGGCCACACCACGCGACAAGAAGCCTCGACGGGTCGAGCCGAACCTAAGGTCGGGGTGATGCGCATCTTGGTCGTCGAGGACGAGGAGACGATGTTGACCTCGCTGCGCCGGGGCCTCGAGGCCGAGGGGTTTGCGGTGGACACCGCGACCGACGGCGAGGACGGCCTGTGGCATGCACGGGAGTTTCCGTACGACGCGATCGTGCTCGACATCATGCTTCCGGGAATGAACGGCTATGAGATCTGCCGAACCTTGCGGTCCGAGGAGAACTGGACCCCGATCCTGATGCTGACGGCCAAACGGGGCGAGCTCGACGAAGCCGAGGGCCTCGAGCTGGGGGCCGACGACTATCTCACCAAGCCATTCAGCTTCGTCGTTCTCGTGGCCAGGATCCGTGCGCTTCTCCGCCGCTCCGCGGGTGATCGCCTGACGACCTACGAGGCAGGCGATCTCCGCCTCGACCCCGCAGCTCGGAGCGTTCAGCGGGGAGGGGAGGCGGTGGACCTCACGGCGCGCGAGTTCGCTGTTCTCGAGCAGTTGATCGCGGCGCCGGGCCACGTCCTGTCCAAACAGGAGATCGTCGACAAGGTCTGGGACCTCAACTTCGACGGCGATCTCAACATCGTCGAGGTCTACGTGCGCTCGCTGCGCAAGAAAATCGACGAGCCCTTCGATCGCCGCTCGATCGAGACGGTTCGCGGCGCCGGCTACCGCCTCCGGACGGACGGCGGCTGACATGGGCGCGCTGGCTGCACGTCGCGAGGCTCTTCGCTCGGCCCGTCGTACCGTCCGATTCAGGACGGCGGCCGGCGCGGTGCTCATCATCTCGGTGTCGCTCGTTGTCGCGGCCGTCGCGTTCGACCTGCTGTTGGGGCGCGAGCTGCGGCGGTCCTTCGAGTCCTCGTTGGCCACGCGGGCGACCGATCGCGCGGTCCTGGTCGACGATGGCGGTGACCTCCAGTCGGTTCTCGCGGCCGTCGGCGATGAGGAGTTCGTCGCCGTGGTCGGCCACGACGGCGGCGTCGTGCGCCAGCAGGGCCTGGCCGAGCCGGACGAGCTGGTGGTGGAGGGCACGGGCACGATCTTCGAGGCTCGCCTGGTGATCTTCGAGCACGACGGCTCGGAGATCGAACGATCGACGTTGACCGTGTTCGCGGCGCCCACTGCTGACGGTGGAGCAGTTGTGGTCGGGGCACAGGCGGGGGACGCGCTCACGCCTCGGCAGGTGGCCCGGCTGGTGCTCTCGATCGGCGTGCCCCTCCTGATCGTCATCGCCGCGCTGTCTGCGTGGCGGTTGGCCGGTCGTGCGCTGCAACCCGTCGAGGTACTGCGACGCGATGTCGACGCGATCGCGGGGTCGTCTGCAGGGGAGCGGGTGACGGTGTCGGATGCGGGAGACGAGCTGACCCGCCTGGCCGAGACCATGAACGGACTCCTCGATCGGGTGGATGAGCATGGAGCCCGTCAACGCGAGTTCGTGGCCGACGCGTCCCACGAGCTCAAGAGCCCGGTCGCGAACCTGCGCGTTCTCGCCGAGACGGTCCAACGGCCCGCCGATGAGGCGCAGTGGACCGAGCTTCGTGAGCGATTCGTCGGCGAGACCGACCGGCTTCGCGTGCTGGTGGACGACCTGCTTTTTCTCGCTCGGGCGGACGAGGGCACGGGATCCCCCGAACGCGGGCAGGTGCACCTCGACGACCTCGTCTTCGACGAAGCGGAGCGTGTGCTCACGCCCGAGGGCGTGCGCGTCGATGCAGGAGGTGTCACCCCCTGCGACGTGCAGGGTGACGCTGGTCAGCTGCTTCGCATGATCCGCAACCTGGTGGAGAACGGCGTGCGTCATGCCAACTCGGTGGTGGCGGTGTCCACGTCGAGGACAACCGAGCACGGTGCGGGAACCGAGGGAGAGACAGTGGGCGGCGCGGTGGTGCGGCTGGTCGTCGAGGACGACGGCCCTGGGATACCGAAGGACCAGCGGGAGCGGGTGTTCGAGCGGTTTGCTCGCCTCGACGCCGATCGCTCGCGTGCGGCGGGCGGTACCGGCCTCGGGCTGGCGATCGTCCGACAGGTCGCCGCCGACCATCACGGGACGGTGTCGGTCGACGAGTCTGACCTGGGTGGCGCCCGGTTCGTGGTGAGGTTGCCCACCGGGTAGAGGGCCGGCCACAGGCCTAGCCTGGGGTCGATGACGTCTCGCCTGGATATCGGCGTCTGTTGACCGACCGATCGACGGCGGCCTCGGACCGCCTCCTCAGCGCCCCCTTCCTCATCGTGATCGCGGCCGCGTTGTTCTCGGCATTGTCGTTTTCGTCGACGCTGCCGATGATCGCGCGCTTCGTCACCCAGGAACTCGGTGGCGGCGATGTGGAGGTCGGGCTCGCGATCGGGGTCTTCTCGTTCTCCGCGGTTGCGGCTCGCCCGTTCATCGGCCGGCTCGGCGACTCTCATGGGCGGCGGTTCCTGATTCTCGGCGGAACACTTCTCACCGCGATCGTGCTGCTGTTGCACGTCGTCGCGGACAGCTATGCGGTGCTGTTGGTCGTTCGGCTCCTGATGGGCGCTGTGCAGGGCGGGTTCTTCGTCGGAACGGTGACGCTGGTCAACGACCTCGCACCCGAGCACCGGCGCGGTGAGGCAGCGAGCTACTTCTCGATCGCGATCTATGGCGGCATGGCCTTCGGGCCCTGGGTGGGGGAGGTGGCGACCGATCGGCTCGACTTCGACGGCGGCTTCGTGATCGCGGCGTTGCTCATGTTCGTCGCAGCCGCGATCGCGTGGTTCCTCCCGCCGTTCGTCCCTGTCTCAGCGGCCGTCATCGCCGGCTGGACTCCGCCGCCACGGATGAACCTCGCCGACCTTCCACCCCCCAAACGGCGGCTGATCTACGGACCCGCTGTCTGGCCCGGCGTGATCCTGGCCATGGGGATCATCACGTTCCCGGCGATCCAGGGCTTCATGCCTACGGTCATGGACGAACGCGGCCTGGGAGAGGCCGGCCCGGTCTTCGCGTCCTACGGGATCTTGGTCCTCGTGCTTCGCCTGCTTGCCCGCAAGGTGCCCGACAAGCTCGGCACAGCGAAGACGGCAGCGATCGCGCTGGGCGGAGCAGCCGGCGGGATGTTGGTGATGGCGCTGTTCGTGAGCCGGGCCGGCTTCTTCGTCGGCACTGCGGTCCTGGCGATCGGCGGGTCGCTGCTGTATCCGGCGCTGATGATCGCCGCCGTCGAAGGCGTCCCGCCCAACGAGCGCGCCCAGGCAATGGGCACTTTCACGATGTTCTTCGAGCTGTCCGGCGGAGTCGGTGCACCGATTCTCGGGATGGTTGCCTGGGCAGCCGGCACGACGGTCGCCGCATTCGTCGGCGGGGCCGTGTTCGCCGCGTTCGGGCTTCCGCTGCTCGTGATCTGGCAGCTCGGGCGGCGACGGTCAGCGCCACGGGTACCCGCGCCTGCCTGAGGCGTTCAGGCGGGTGGGTGGCTGCGAACCAGAAACTCTGACACCGCGGCGGTGAATGCGTCGTTGTCGTCGCCCGCGACCATGTGACCGGTTCCGGCGACGTCGACGTACTCGGCGTCGGGGACCGCGTCGAGAAACAGCTTCACGGACTCGGGGGTGACCAGGTCGCTCTGTCCGCCGCGAACCAGGAGCTTGGGTGCGTCGACGGCTCGCGCTCCCTCGAGCATGAGCGCGCCGGTCCGCTCCATGTGTTCGACCATCGAACGCTCTGCGCCGCCACCGAAACCAGGCTTGGAGGTGATGTACGCGGGGTCCCACAGCCAGACCCAACGCCCGTCGTCGCGCTGGCGGAGCACCTTGGCGAGGCCGCCGACGTTCTTGGGGCGAGGACGGTGCGGGTTGTACGCGGCGATCGCATCGGCTGCCTCGTCGAGATCTGCGAAGCCATCGGGGTTGCCCGACATGAACTGAACGATGCGCTGCGCACCGGCCACGTCGAAGTGGGGCGTGATGTCGACGAGCACCAGCGCCGAGTAGAGCTGGTGATCGGCGAGACGCTGGGCGGCCAAGCTGGCCATGCCACCCATCGACGCTCCGACCACTGCGGGCGCACGGTCGAAGCGACGAAGCACCTCGTGGACGTCACCGGCGATGTCGTCCATGTCGTAGCGGTGATCCGGGGACCACTCGCTGTCGCCGTGACCGCGGGCATCGAGGGTGAGCACGAAGTAGCCGAGATCGGCCAGTGCCCCCGCCGATCCCTTCCAGGCGTGACGGTTCTGCCCTGCGCCATGAAGCATGAGGATGGCGGGATGAGACGGGTCGCCCCACTCGTCTGCAACCAGGGTCAGACCAGCGGGCACCTGCACGGACACGGTAGGCACGGGCTCCGATCGTAGGTGAAGGGCGGCCCCACGCCGCTAGCCTGCTCCCAGCCAGGACGACCCCAGGGGACACCGATGCCAGATTTTCTCGAGATCAACCGAAACGTGATCGACGAATTCCGCACCAACGACGGCGTGTGCGGCGGGATGTTCGAGGGCATGCCGATGATGCTGTTGACCATGACCGGCGCCAAGTCGGGTCGCGAGCTCACCTCGCCGCTCGTCTACTCGACCGACGGCGGCGACATGGTGATCATCGCCTCGATGGGTGGAGCGCCCAAGCACCCGAACTGGTACCACAACCTCGCCGCCAACCCGGACGTGACCGTCGAGGTCGGGAGCGAGTCCTACGCCGCGACCGCGGTGCAGACCGAAGGTGACGAGCGCGATCGCCTCTTCACCGCCCAGGCCGAGCAGATGCCGCAGTTCGCGGAGTACGCCAAGAACGCAGCCCCCCGGGTCATCCCGGTCTTCCGCCTGGTCCGCAAGTAGCGCCTACCAGGGGTGCGGGGTGCCATCGTGGCGGTAGAAGCCGCCCGACTGCTCCATCCCCATCCCCGCCACAGTCTCAACGATCGCGGAGGCTGATTCCTCCGGCGAGATGTCGGCGCGCTCACCGCCCATGTCGGTCCGCACCCAGCCGGGATGAAACGCCATCACGGCGATCTCGCGTTCTTCGAGCTGCGCAGCGAGCTGCACCGAGATCATGTTCATCACGGCCTTGGACACGTTGTATGGCGTGTCGCGCAGCATCTTGCCGACCACCATCGATCCGAGCTGGCTCGAGAGCCGTCGAGCGTTGCTGCGACCGCCTCGCCGAACGAGTCCACCGATGCTTCGTCGCCGACGTCTACCCGATGGACCGCAGCGGGCCCGAGCGCCAAGAGCTCGGACGCGCCCTCGGGGTTCCGGCAGCCGGCGATGACCGCATCCCCCTGTTCGATGTGTGTGCGAGCCAACCGCAGGCCGATGCCTCGGCTTACCCCGGTGATGACGACAGTGCTCATGGTGGGAGTCTCGCGCGCCGCGTCGGGTCGGGTCGGGGGGTTGAATGGGTGGCCTACACTCGGTGTGGGGCCCGGCGCCACAACGCGGAGCCGCCGCCATCTGCCGGTTGAAGTCCCACCTGGCACTTCAACTCGGGCTCATGCAACCGAAAGGAACTGATGGCAGAAGTTCACCTCCACGACTCCGTCGCGGCCGAGGATCTCGCATCCATGGCCGGCCGGCTCGACGACGTCTTCGGGCGCATGTCCGGCTCCAACCTGCTCATCACCGGCGGCGCCGGATTTCTGGGCTATTACCTGGTCCAGGCGCCCCTTGCGTGGAACTCCGCCCACCCCGACGCCGCACCCATCGGCGTCACGGTGCACGACAACTTCATGCGTGGCGTCCCTGGCTGGCTGTGGGCGCTGGAGGGAACCGACGACTCGCTTCGCATCGTCACGCGAGACGTCCTCGACCCCATCCCCGCAGACGAGCCCCGCTTCGATTGGATCATCCACGCGGCGTCGATCGCTTCGCCCATCTTCTACCGGCAGAACCCGATCGAGACGATGGACGCCAACGTCGATGGTCTACGAGTTCTCCTCGACCACATGCGGGAGCGTTCTACGGGTCCGGACCCGGTGAAGGGCTTCCTCTTCTTCTCCACCAGTGAGATCTATGGCGACCCCGACCCAGAGTTCATCCCGACCGATGAGACCTATCGCGGCAACGTGAGCTGCACGGGGCCGCGAGCCTGTTATGACGAGTCGAAGCGATACGGCGAGACGCTCTGCGTCAACTTCGCACGCCAGCACGGCCTTCCGATCGGGATCGCTCGCCCCTTCAACAACTACGGGCCCGGCCTGCGTATCGACGACGGCCGTGTGCTTCCCGACTTCGTCCGCGACGTTCTCAATGGCCGGGATGTCGTGATGCTGTCCGACGGCAAGGCCACCCGCACGTTCTGCTACGTGTCCGACTCGGTCAAGGGCTACTTCCTCATCCTCGGCCACGCCGCGAACAACCCCGGCGAGTCGTTCAACATCGGTACCCAGACGCCCGAGATCTCGATGCGGGAGCTCGCTGACCGCGTCGTCGCCGTGGGGAAGGATCTGCTCGGCTACACGGGTTCGGTGGTCCAGAAGACGAGCGACGACACGGAGTACCTCACCGACAACCCGAGCCGGCGGTGCCCGATCATCACCAAGGCCCAGAGGCTGCTCGGGTATGAGCCGATCGTGGACATCGACGAAGGGCTGCGGCGCGCCATGCGCTGGTATGTCGACCAGGAGGAGCGCTGATGCGGCTATCGGTCATCGGGACGGGCTACGTCGGTCTCGTCAGCGGCGTCTGCCTGGCCGAGCTCGGCCACGACGTCGTGTGTGTCGACATCGACGCAGACAAGGTCGAGCGCATCAACGGTGGCGAGTGCCCGATCCACGAGGACGGACTCGCCGAGCTGATGACGGGAGTACTCGGCACCCGCTTTCGTGCCACGACGGATCTCGCGACAGCGGTGACGTCGACAGACATGACCCTCGTCGCGGTCGGGACACCCTTCGGCGAAGAGCGGATCGACCTCGGCCAGATCGAGGCCGCCGCCCGCTCCGTCGGTGAAGCCATGGCCGCCAAGGACGGCTACCACGTCGTAGCGGTCAAGAGCACCGTGATGCCCGGGACCACCGAGGACGCCGTTCTCCCCATCCTCGAGGAGTCGTCCGGCAAGGTCGCGGGCTCCGACTTCGGCGTGGGGATGAATCCCGAGTTCCTCCGCGAAGGTGTCGCGGTGGCCGACTTCATGAACCCGGACCGGATCGTGATCGGCGGCATCGACGACGCCACGTTGGAGGTGATGGCCGACCTGTACACCGTCTTCTCCGAAACAGAGGTCGTGCGCACGACGCCTCGTACAGCGGAGATGATCAAGAACACCACCAACTCGCTTCTCGCGGCCTTGATCTCGTTCTCCAACGAGATCGGCAACGTGAGCGCGGCGCTCGGAGTCGACGTCGCCGAGGTCCTGCGCGGCGTGCACCTCGACCACCGCCTGTCGCCGATCGTGGACGGACAGCGCGTGCGTCCGTCCGTGTTGACCTACCTCGAAGCCGGCTGCGGGTTCGGGGGCAGCTGTCTCCCCAAGGACGTGAAGGCTCTCGCCGCTCACGCTCGAGCTGTCGGCGTCGATGCCCCGATCCTCGACGGCACCCTGGCTGTCAACGCCGCCCAGCCGCTTCGGTTCGTGACCCCAGTGATGGAGGCGCTCGAGGCCGGCGCCCGCGTCGCGGTTCTCGGTGCAGCCTTCAAACCCGGCACCGACGACGTGCGTGAGTCGCCGACGCTGTCGATCGTTCCTGCGCTGGTCGACGCGGGATTGGATGTCGTGCTCCACGATCCCGTCGCGCTCGACAATGCTCGGGCGCTCCTCGGCGAGGGGCTGAAGTACGAACCGGATCTGGTCGAGGCTCTCAGCGGCGTCGATGCCGTGGTCGTCGTGACCCGCTGGGCTGCCTACACCGAGATTCCGAAGCTTCTCGCCGATCACGACCCGCAGCCGCTCGTCGCCGACGGGCGCCGCATGTTCTCGCCCGATGACGTGGAGAGGTATCTCGGAGTCGGGTTCCCCGCCGACGGTCGGTGAGACTCGAGCCGATCGCCGGTTGTGGTGGGGAATCCCGCGGTGCGGCTACGCCCTGTCCCGAGGCTGGACCGAGGAGCAGTTCGACGAGGCCGACGAGGGTCTGCAGGGAACGGGCGGTCGCCGAAGCCCTGGGTGCCGACGCGAACGAACTGTTCGCTCTGCTGGCCCCCATCGTGGGCGACATCGTCTCGCAGCGGGGTTACCCGCGTGCGGCGTTCATGACCGAGGCTGATCTGGATCGGTGACGCTGGCCGAGGTGGCTGAGTAACGTCGGTTCATGACCGCCACCTCCACCGCCACCAAGGACGCTGTTCGCGCCGAGCACTCACCCTCGGCAGAGGCGCTCGTCGACCTGTCGCATCGCGTGTGGGACACGCCCGAGCTGGCGTTCGAGGAAGAACAGACGTCGGTGATGGTCGCCGACATGCTGGACGCGTCTGGCTTCACCGTCGAGACGGGCGTGTCGGACCTTCCCACTGCGTTCTCTGCGACGTACGGGTCGGGGCCGCTGACCGTCGCGATCTGCTCGGAGCTCGATGCACTTCCCGGCATCGGACACGCCTGCGGGCACAACATCATCGCCGCAGCGGGGGTCGGCGCAGGGATCGCGCTGACGCGTGTCGCCGACGACCTGGGCATCACCATCCGGGTGCTCGGGACGCCTGCTGAGGAGATCGGCGGCGGCAAGATCCTGATGGTCGAACGTGGCGCCTTCGACGGCGTGCACATGGCGATGATGGCCCACCCCTCACCGCAGGAAGGCGACCGCTTTCCGACGCTGGCCATCAACCAGTGCGATTTCCACTATCACGGCCGGACCGCCCACGCGTCGGTCACACCCCACCTCGGGGTGAACGCGGCCGACGCCATCACCGTGGCGCAGGTGTCGGTGGGGCTGCTGCGACAGCACCTCGATCCGGGCGACCAGATCCACGGCATCGTCACCAAAGGTGGGGAGGCGGCCAACATCGTGCCGGGGGAAACGACGGCCCGGTTCTTCTGGCGCGCACCCGACTTGGCGGCGTTGGGTCGGCTGGAGCCGCGAGTGCGAGCGTGTTTCGAAGCGGGTGCACTGGCGACCGGCGCCGGCTTGGATGTCGAGCCGCTGGGCCCGCCGTACTCCGAGTTCCGTCACGACGACGACCTGATCACCAAGTACCGCTCCAATGCTGAGGGTTTGGGTCGGGAGTTCGGCCCTGTGCCGCGGTCGGGAGCGGGCAGCACCGACATGGCCAACATCTCGCTGCTCATGCCGACGATTCACCCGATGCTCGGCATCGACGCCGGGACGGCCGTCAACCACCAGCCCGAGTTCACGGACAAGTGCATCACCGGCTCGGCTGACCAGGCCGTGGTGGAGGGATCCCTGGCTATGGCGCTCACCGCCGTGGACGCGGCCCTCGACGAGCACACCCGTTCCCGCCTCCTCGACGCCGACACCACCTACAGCAACCGGACCGACTACCCCTGGCGCTTCTAGCCAGCAGTCCCGAGGTCGAGTGGTTTCCGGACACGGGTGTCCGTTTGTGACTCGA
>Ga0114932_10001500_pt1 | contig 26378 bp, 27 predicted proteins | sample 2SBtaG_2_FD_87286 | JGI IMG/M metagenome (GOLD analysis project Ga0114932, IMG submission 87286) | Deep subsurface microbial communities from Kolumbo volcano to uncover new lineages of life (NeLLi) - 2SBTROV12_ACTIVE470 metaG | ecosystem: Environmental > Aquatic > Marine > Volcanic ...
ATCCTGTGTTGGAACAATTATTGGTTCTCCATTTGCAGATCCTAATATATTATTAGTAGACATCATCAACACCCTTGCCTCTAACTGCGCTTCTATAGAAAGTGGTACGTGAACAGCCATCTGATCACCATCAAAGTCAGCATTAAACGCAGCACAAACTAAAGGATGTAATTGAATTGCCTTTCCTTCAATCAAAATTGGTTCAAAGGCTTGTATACCCAATCTATGAAGAGTTGGTGCTCTATTTAAGAATATAGGGTGTTCCTTAATAACTTCATCTAAAATATCCCAAACTTCAGGTCTCTCTTCTTCTACAATTTTTTTTGCAGCTTTAATTGTTGTGGAAATTCCATAAAGTTCTAATTTAGAATATATAAATGGTTTCATTAATTCTAAAGCCATTCTTTTTGGTAATCCACATTGATGAAGCTTTAAATCCGCACCTACTACAATTACAGATCTACCTGAATAATCAACCCTTTTACCTAACAGATTTTGTCTAAATCTACCATGCTTACCTTTGAGCATATCTGCAAGTGATTTAAGAGGCCTTTTATTCGATGCCTTGATAACTTTACTCTTTCTACTGTTATCAAATAATGCATCAACAGATTCCTGAAGCATCCTTTTTTCATTGCGAATAATAATGTCTGGAGCTTTAAGTTCAAGTAATCTGTTTAATCTGTTATTTCTATTAAGAACTCTTCTATATAATTCATTTAAATCAGATGTTGCGAATCTTCCACCATCCAGCATAACTAAAGGTCTTAAATCTGGAGGTATAACTGGGAGCACTTCTAAAACCATCCATTCAAGTTTATTCCCTGATTCTAAAAAATCCTCAACTAATTTAAGTCTTTTTACTATCTTTTTTCTCGTTGTTTCAGAATTTGTTTTTGCTAATTCTATTCTTAGTTTTTCTTTATCTTCTTTTAAATCAATGCCTTTTAGCATAGTTTTTATTACTTCAGCACCGATACCAGCCTGGAAACTATCTTCTCCATAATGCTCAATTGCTTTGTAATAATCTTCTTCTGATATCAATTGACCATATTCAAAATTAGTAATACCAGGATCATTTACAATATATGCATCATAATATAAAACTTTTTCTATTTTCTTCAAACTTATGTCTAATAACGTGCATATCCTTGATGGTAAGGATCTTAAAAACCAAATATGAACTATTGGAGTTGCCAATTCTATATGACCCATCCTCTCTCGTCTGACTTTTGATGTTGTTACTTCAACACCACATTTTTCACAAACAGTTCCTCTATATTTCATTCTTTTATATTTACCACAAAGACATTCATAATCTTTGACTGGTCCAAAAATTCTTGAACAAAATAATCCACCATTTTCAGGTTTAATAGTTCTGTAATTTACGGTGTCTGGCCTTTTAACTTCCCCATAAGACCATGATCTAATTTGATCAGGACTTGCTATAGATATTTTGATAGCATCAAAATCTTTGTTAGTTTGGGAATTCAAGTAATTAAACACAGATTATTACCTCTATAAATATTTAAAAATTGTTATTTATTATTCTTTTTCTATTATTTCCATATTTAGACCTAACGATCTAATCTCCTTTATCATCACTTTAAATGATTCTGGTAATCCTACATCAAACGAATTTTCACCTCTTATCATTGCTTCATAAGCTTTAATTCTACCTGATACATCATCTGACTTAATTGTTAAAATTTCTTGTAATGTATATGCAGCACCATAAGCTTGTAATGCCCAACATTCCATCTCACCAAATCTTTGTCCACCAAAATGAGATTTTCCTCCAAGCGGTTGTTGAGTAACTAGGCTATATGGTCCTATAGATCTTGCATGAATTTTATTATCAACAAGGTGATCAAGTTTTAACATATATATGTAACCCACAGTTACTTTTCTATCAAAATATTCTCCTGTTCTTCCATCTCTCAGTTTTACCTGACCTGATTTTTCTAAACCTGCTTTTTCTAAAAGGCTATTAATTTGCTCTTCTTTGGCCCCATCAAAAACGGGAGTTGCAAATTTTATTCCTTTTGAAATATCTTGAGCTAAATCTAATAAATCATCTGCTTTTAATTCATCAACATAACTTTTAACTTTTTTACTATTCTTTTCTTGAATTTCATATACTTCTTTTATTTTTTCTCTTAGCTCTGCTTCCTGAGATGCATGATAATTTTTTAGGCTTTTTTCTAAAACTAATGCAACTTTTTTACCTAAAGCAACCGAAGCCCACCCTAGGTGAGTTTCTAAAATTTGCCCTATATTCATCCTTGATGGAACGCCAAGAGGGTTTAAAACTATATCTACTGGTTGACCATCATCTAAAAACGGCATTTCTTCAACTGGTACTATCTTAGACACAACACCTTTATTACCATGTCTACCAGCCATCTTATCTCCTGGTTGAATTTTTAATTTATTCGCTACGTATACCTTAACAATTTTTAATACGCCCTGCGGTAAATCATCACCACTCTGTAATTTTTCAACTTTTTGCTTATATTCTTTTTCAAGTTTTTTTAAATAGCCATCGTAAAAGTCTTCTAATTTTTTAACTTCATTTTTAACTTCTTCATCATCAATTTCTAAGGATAATAAATCTTTACTAGCTAAATCGCTAAAAAATTCATCATTAATAACTATAGTTTTTCCAGTTTTAACTTTAATTTCTTTACCTAATAAAATGCCTTTTACCCTACCAAATACATAATCTTCAATAATTCTAATTTCATCATCCTTATCTTTTGAGAATTTTTCAATTTCGTTCCTTTCAATTGAAATTGCTCTTTCATCCTTTTGCACACCACGCTTGGTAAATATCTTAATATCAACCACTACACCTTTCGCACCAGGAGGAACTCTCAATGATGAATTTCGTACATCTGCAGCTTTTTCTCCAAAAATAGCTCTTAAAAGTTTTTCTTCTGGAGTTAATGGTGACTCAGTTTTTGGTGTAACTTTACCAACTAATATGTCGCCAGGGTTTACTTCAGCTCCAATATTTACGATACCAGTTTCATCGAGATGATTGAGATTTTCCTCATTTAAATTAGGAATATCTCTCGTAATTTCTTCAGGTCCCAGTCTTGTATCTCTTGCAACTACTTCATACTCATTAATATGAACTGAAGTGTAAACATCTTCTTTTATTAAGCGCTCTGATAATAAAATAGAATCCTCAAAATTATAACCATTCCATGGCACAAATGCCACTAAAATATTTTTTCCTAAAGCAAGCTCTCCCATATCTGTTGAAGCTCCATCTGCAAGTATAGCTCCTTTTTTAACAAATTCACCAACCTTTACAATTGGTCGTTGATTGATACATGTACCTTGATTTGATTTGTAATGTTTGATTAAGGTATATATATCTACTCCAGATATATCGCTTTCTTCAGTATCTTTTACTTTTATAACAATTCTTTTAGAATCAACTTGATCTATAATTCCACTTCTTTTAGCCAAAATTACTGTTCCAGAATCACAAGCTACCACTTTCTCCATTCCGGTTCCAATAAATGGTGCCTCATTTTTAATTAATGGCACTGCTTGTCTTTGCATATTTGAACCCATTAGAGCTCTGTTTGCATCATCATTTTCTAAAAATGGTATCAACGATGCAGCAACAGAAACCAATTGTTGTGGTGAAACATCTATTAAATCAACCTTACTTCTAGGAACATTTATAACCTCACCTTTTTTATGGCATGTAACTACTTCATCTATTATTCTTCCAGCATCATCTAAAGTTATGCTAGATTTTGAAATATAGTATCTTTCTTCTTCAATTGCAGTTAACTGAATAATTTCTTCAGTAACGTATCCATCTTCAACTTTGCGATACGGGCTTTCTATGAATCCATATCTATCAATATCTGCATAGGTTGCCAATGAACTAATTAAACCAATATTTTGTCCTTCAGGAGTTTCAATAGGACAGATCCTACTGTAGTGGGTTGTGTGCACATCACGCACTTCAAATCCCGCTCTTTCTCTGGTTAACCCTCCAGGCCCAAGTGCAGATAATCTTCTTTTATGCGTAATTTCCGCTAATGGATTTGTTTGATCCATAAATTGTGAAAGTTGTGATATACCAAAAAATTCTCTCAGATAACTCATCAAGGTCTTTGAATTAACCAAATCATGAGGCATAACGTTATCTATCTCTACAGAAGACATTCTGTCAAGAATAGATTTTTGCATCTTTACAAGCCCCATGCGAAATTGATTTTCTACTAATTCACCAACCGATCTAACCCTTCTATTTGCAAGACTGTCAATATCATCTACACCACCATTTCCACATTTCAATTGCAATAAATGTTTAACAATCACAACTATGTCGTCTTTGGTTAGAGCAGTATTATCACTAGAAGTTTTTAAATCATGTTTTTTATTTATTTTCATTCTTCCTACTGATGAAAGATCATATTTCTCGTTATCAAAAAACATACTTTCAAAAAGTTGCTTAGCAACTTCTGGTGTTGATGGCTCACCAGGCCTTAAAACCTTATATATGTCAGCTAATGCTTGATCTTCATCTTTATTTTTATCCAATACTATCGTATCCTTTATAAAGCTGCCTGAATCAATATTATTAATATCAAGTATAAATATTTCACCGATCCCGAAGGTGGCAATATTATCAATAACCTCTTGCGTAACTTCTTCAGTAGACTCGTGCAATATCTCGCCAGTCTTAGGATGCACTATATCTTTAGCTAAAAACTTTCCTTTTACTTCATCTTCACTTGCGATGTAATTTCTTTCTGCACTAGCTTCTTCAAAATTCTTTAGTAATCTAGGAGTTACTCTAATGCCTTTTTCAAAAATGATATCACCTGTATCTGCGTCTATTATATCATTCTCTATTTTCATCCCTCTAAACTTATTAGGAGCTAATTTTGTAATAAGCTGTCCTTTTTTCCACTCATATTTTATAAATCTGTAAAATTCTTCAAGAATCATACTTTTATTATAGCCTATTGCTCTAAGTAATGTCGAAACGTGAATCTTTCTCTTTCTATCTATTCTAAAGTGCAATATATCCTTGGTATCAAATTCAAAATCAATCCATGAACCTCTGTATGGTATGATTCTTGCCGAGTATATGTATTTCCCAGAGCTAGAATTTTTCCCTTCATCATGAGTATAAAAAACACCAGGAGAACGGTGCAATTGAGAGACTATAACTCTTTGAGCTCCATTAATGATAAATGTACCTTTATCAGTCATCAATGGAATATCACCTATATAAACTTCTTGCTCTTTTATTCCTTTGATTTCCTTTGTCTCTAAATCTGTGTCACAATCCCATAATATTAAACGTAAGCTAACTTTGAGTGGAGATGCGTAATTAACACCTCTTTGGATACATTCCTCTGGAGTATATTTAGGCTCTCCAAGGTCGTAGTTTATATACTCAAGTTTTGCTTTGCCTTCAACATCACTTACTTGAAAAACCGATTGCAATACTTCTTCTAAACCCTGTTTTTGGCGATTATCTCGAGATATGTCAAGTTGCAAAAATTCTTCGTAAGATTTTTTTTGCACTTTTATCAAATTGGGTATGCTAACATTGCTTGAGATTTTTCCAAAACTATACCTTATACGTCTCTTAGAAAGATATGAAGACACTCTTTTACCTATGTTTATTAATTAAGAAAATTAGTAAGTAACAAATAGCTCAAAATAAATAATTATTTCAAGCTTATTTTTGCTCCAGCAGCCTCTAACTTACCTTTTAATTCTTCAGCCTCGCTTTTCGGAACGGCTGTTTTAATTGATTTTGGTGCAGACTCAACAAGTTCCTTTGCTTCTTTTAATCCAAGTCCTGTAATTGTTTTTACTTCTTTTATTACATTGATTTTCTTGTCTCCAGCAGATTCTAGGACTATATCATATTCTGATTTTTCTTCAGATGCGCTAGGTGCAGATTCTCCTTGTGGAGCTGCTGCTGCCATCATAGGTGCAGACGCACTAACACCCCAAGTTTCTTCTAGCATTTTAGCTAGATCTGCTGCCTCCATTACCGTTAATTTTGATAATTGATCAACTATTTTATCAAGTTCAGCCATTTTAGTCTCCTATAAATTTTATTGTTTTTCAGCATAAGATTTCATAACTCTAGCTAATTTTGCGCTTGGCTCATTAAGAACCCTTGCAATTTTACCTGCAGCAGCATTAACTAGACCTGCAATCTTCGCTCTAATTTCATTTTGAGTAAGCATTTTAGATAAGGCGACAACATCATCTTTACTTAGTTGTTTATCTAAAATTGCTCCACCGATAACCTCTATTTTGTCATTATTACTGCACAATTCTATCAGTAATTTAGAAGTAGACACTGGATCATCTGAATATGTTACAGCTATTGGGCCATTAAAGAATTCCCTAACATTCGAGAATTTTGTATCGTTTAAGGCTATTTTTGCCAAGCTGTTTTTGGTAACCATAAATTTAGAATCAATCTTCTTAAACTGCGATCTTATAGATCTTGAATCTAACACAGATAATCCTGAATTTCTTACTAGAAATATCGCTTCATAATCATCAAATAATTTTGAATAACTTGCGACCAATTTTTCTTTATTAATTCTATCCACTTTAAATATTTTTAATTATGTTACTCTATTACTACGACATGGCTGGTAATGCTAAACCACAAATGATTTTAAGTCAAGCTTTAATGATGGACCATGAGTAGTAGATAAAAATAAATTTTTCATATATATTCCTTTTGATTTTGCAGGCTTTGCTGACAAAATAGCGTTATATAATTCCATTATATTTTCCTTTATCTTTTCCTTCTCAAATTTTACCTTAGCTATTCCAGTATGTATAATTCCGTTTTTATCTGCCCTAAATTCCACCTGACCTTTTTTTATATTTTTCACTGCAGTTTTGATATCATCTGATACAGTTCCGAGCTTAGGATTAGGCATTAGGCCCTTTGGTCCAAGTAATTTGCCAATAGTACTCACTTTTGACATCATGCCAGGAGTTGAAACACATACCTCAAAATCTAAAAACCCACCTTTAATCTTCTCTATCAAATCTTCGCTACCAATTTCGTCAGCTCCGGAATCCTTTGCTTCCTTAACTCTGGAGGATTCAATTATAACCGCAACCTTTTTTTCTTTACCTAATCCATTAGGCATGGTGACAGCACCTCTAACCATTTGATCCGATTGTTTGGCATCAATACCCAACTTTAAAATAAACTCAATAGTTTCATCAAATTTTGCACTATATTTTTCCGAATACTCTTTTAAAAAGAAAGAAATTGCCTCATCTAAGCTATAACACTTGTTTTCGTCTATTAATTTCTTTGCATTCTCAATTCTTTTGCCCATATGCTTTCCTATTAAAATTTAATCAATTACGTTAATTCCCATTGAACGAGCTGTACCCTCAACTGCTTTTGTAGCTGCACCCAATTCGTCCAACCCCATGTCGGTAAATTTTATTTCTGCAATCTTTAACACATCCTCTTTTTTTAGGCTACCAGCACTTTCCCTTCCAGGAGTTGATGATCCCTTTTGTAACCCAGCATATTTTTTTATCAAATCTGAGACAGGCGGGGACTTTACTACAAAAGAAAAACTTCTATCAGCATAAGCAGTTATAATAACTGGTAATTTCATACTTGGATCTTCTTTTTTGGTTTTGTCGTTAAATTGCTTGCAAAATTCAGCAATATTCAACCCTTTTTGCCCTAATGCTGGCCCTATGGGTGGCGCAGGATTTGCTTTTCCAGCTAAAATCTGTAATTTTATTTCTCCAATAACTTTTTTCACTTTTATTACCTTAATTAAATATTTTTCTCAACTTGATCAAAGTGTAGATCTACAGGGGTCTCTCTGCCAAATATAGAAACCAACACCTTAAGACGTTGCTTTTCATCTTCCACTTCTTCAACGATACCATTAAATGTTTCAAAAACACCATTGATAATCTTCACATTTTCACCAACCTCAAAGGTTTTCTTCATCTCTTTAACAACCTTTCCTTCCTCAACTTGCATTAAAACTCTTTTAACTTCAAATTCTGGTATAGCTAACGGAGTGTTGCCCCCACCTAGAAGTTTTCCTACATATTGCGTGTTCTTCACTATATTCCAAGTAAGGTCGTTTAAATCCATGTGCACCATTATATATCCAGGAAAAATCCTTTTTTCTGCGTTAACCTTTTTTCCTTTTTTTAATTCAACTGTATTTTCAATAGGAACAACGAAATCTTTAAATGCATCTGCAACTTGCTTTTTTGCAGCATTCTCTTTAATCAAAGAGATGACCTTTTTTTCATATCCAGATAAAACATTAATTATATACCACTTGGTAGCCAAAATTATCCTCCTAACGTTAATATATAATTAATAGATTTGTATATTGCCACATCAATCATTAAAAAGAACAATGATGAAATTATCACCGCAATAAAAACCAACAGTGAAGACATAAGAGTATCTTTCATAACAGGCCATGAAACTCTATATCCCTCAGATCTAACTTCTGTGATAAAATTAATTAATTTATTTATTTTCACTTAATGTGGACTAATATAAAACTATGGTAGTAAATCATATTCAACTTACTTCTAAAGTCAAGCTTTTACTCAGTGATATTTATGATACTCCCTAAAAATAATTATAGGATGAGATAAAAGTTTCTAAGATATTATTAATGTTAAGTTATGCATTTTGCAATAATGTTTTCTGCAAAATCTCCATTACTTAAAGTATGATTCTATGTCTCAATACTGCATTCATATTCTTTTTATTGCTTTTTGTAACATAGTAAAAAAAGATTGCTGAATAGATCTAGATAAGCTAAATAATAGTTGTAATTTTATTTTTGCTAATTTTTATTAATCCGTATAAGTGATGAGAAAAAAAAGGAAAAAAGGTATAAGCGTAACAGATTCTGTTGTTAATTGGATAGAGTATAGATTACCAATATTTAGTTTTATTAAGCACTCGGCAGATTACAGGGTTCCTAAAAATTTGAATTATGCTTGGAATTTTGGCTCCATGGCAGGAATCGCGTTGTTAATGCAAATTATAACAGGGTTATTTCTTGCTATGCAATATACCCCACATGTCAAAATGGCATTTGATAGTGTAGAAAATATCATGAGAAATGTGAATTACGGATGGTTAATCCGGTATACTCATGCTGTTGGAGCATCTATGTTTTTTGCAACAATATATATTCATATAGGAAGAGGTCTCTATTATGGTTCATATAAATCTCCACGAGAGTTAGTTTGGTTTTTTGGAATTTTTCTATTTGTGGCAACAATGGCTACTGCTTTTATGGGGTATGTTTTGCCATGGGGACAGATGAGTTATTGGGGAGCAAATGTAATAACTAATCTTTTTTCAGCGGTACCCTTTATTGGCGATGATATTGTAATTTGGCTATGGGGCGGGTTTTCTGTAGATAACCCCACACTTAATAGATTTTTTGCGCTACATTTTTTGTTACCATTTATAATTTTGGGATTAGTGATCGTTCACGTTGTTGCGCTTCATGTACATGGTTCTAATAATCCAACTGGTATAGAAATTAAATCAAAAAAAGATTCTATTCCATTTCACCCTTATTATACGGTGAAAGATTTTTTCGGCTTCGGCATATTTTTTATGATTTATTTTTATTTTGTGTTTTTCAAACCTAATTTACTAGGTCACCCTGATAATTATATTGAAGCAAATCCTTTAGTTACCCCTGCACACATTGTTCCTGAATGGTATTTTCTTCCTTTTTATGCAGTTTTAAGATCTATTCCGGATAAACTTGCTGGAGTAGTTGCTATGTTTAGTGCTATTTTAATACTTTTTGTACTTCCTTGGCTCGATAGTTGTAAAGTTAAAAGTGCTAAATATAGACCTTTGTTTAGAATTTTTACGTATCTATTTTTTGTTAACTTTATAATACTTGGTTATTTGGGAGGTGAGGTTGCTGAGGAACCATACATTACATTTAGCCAAATCTCCACTGTATGGTATTTTGCACATTTCTTAATAATATTGCCAGTGCTCTCAAAATTTGAAAAAACTAAAGCACTGCCAAACTCAATTAGTGAGTCGTAGAAATTGGTTAGGAATTAATAATTTTCCTTTTCTAAACATATTTTTTGGTAAATCGATAAAAATTATGATATATTGGTGTTAAATTCTATATTTGGGACCAACAAACACATGAGTATTCAAAGCATACTAAATCAGCTCCCTCAATATGCGTACGATATTGATAAAAGCATAAGAGAAATTTTTTTTCAAGATTTACAAACTTTAGAAAAATATCAAATATTTGGCATAGTTCTTACTGCTGGATATGCACTAAAGCATGAATGCTTACTGAATTATATACGTCCTGAAGCTAAAAGATACCTAGATAACAATGAAGCTAATGCCTGTAAAATTGCAGTAAGTACGATTTCTATGACCAGTATGTATCATAACTTCACTCAAAACATAAACGATGAACAAATTAAAAAAATGTCATCTCAGTTATCTTTAAGTAATTTATCTAGTCATAACATTGATGAAAAAGACTTTTCAATGTATTGTCTCGTAGCTTCTATAATAAATGGATGTAACTACTGTATGAATGTTCATATCGGAAACTTAAGAAAACACAATTGCTCATCTGAAACAATTCGTGACATTGGTAGGATAGTATCTGTCATTAAGGCAGCTGGAGATGTGCTAGAAATCGAAAGAATGAGAAGCTACGATTTCGTCGTAAGGGAAGAAAGTTTTTAAAGAACAACATTGTGAAAAAAATTGCGATTATCGGAAGAGAAAATGTTGGTAAATCGACATTATTTAATAAATTATGCCAAAAGGAATTATCGATTGTTAACAATCAACCAGGCGTAACACGAGATTATGTTAAACATATAGGCAAATTATACGATTTAAAATTTGAGTTAATAGATACTGCTGGTTGGTATTTAAAAAAGAAAAATGAAATAACCCCTAAAATCAAAACAAATACATCACTTACCATTGAAGAAGCAGATTTTATTTTTTTCGTTGTTGATGCAAGAACAGTGCTATCTGAAGAGGATATTATTTTAGCTAAATCAATAAGAAAACTTCAAAAAAACACTGTTCTATTGGCTAATAAAGCTGAATCAAAAAAAACATTAACTGAAGGAGATTTAAAAAAATTAGGATTAGGTGACGGGATTTTTATTTCAGCTGAGCATAAACTAGGGTTTGAGGATATTTATCAATCAATACAATCTAATATACAGGATGAAACTGAATTAGTTGAAGAAGATGCCAATAATTTATCAATTGCCATAATTGGCAGACCAAATGTTGGTAAATCAACATTATTTAATTCAATATTGGGATTTGAAAGAAGTCTGGTTTCTGATGTTGCAGGAACAACAAGAGATTATTTGCTTTACGAAGTTAACACTAATGGAATTACAATTAATTTAATTGATACAGCTGGAGTTAGAAAAAAATCTAAAGTACAAGAAAAAATAGAGGAACTATCAATAACTAAAACAGTTGAGGCAATTAAGGCGTCCAATATTGTTTTATTGCTTATGGATTCAGAAAAGGCATTTGAAAAACAAGATTTAATACTTGCTAACCTGGCTTTAAGATACAATAAATTATTGATTCCTATTATTAATAAACAAGATTTAATCGAGGATATTGATAAATTTAAAGATGAGGTTAAATATCTAACAACTAAACGGTTACCTCAAATTAAAGATGTTTCAACTATTTTCATTAGCGCACAAGAAAATTTTAATCAGAAATCTTTATTTAAAAAAATTATCAATTTATGGAATCTATATAATATCAAAATACCCACATCAAAGCTTAATAATTGGCTAAATGACACACTTGCGACATACAGCCTACCAATAATGAAAAATAACATAAAACTTAAAATTAAGTATGTAAAACAAAATTCATCTTGCCCACCCACTTTTGTGTTCTTTATAAATCTTTCAATTAAAGTGGAAATTAATAAAAATTTTGAAAAGTTTTTAACTAATTCTTTAAGAACAAAATTTTCATTGCACGGAATACCGATAAAAATCCACTTTATTTTTAGTAAAAACCCTTTTATTCTATAAAAAATATTGACTGTAAGCCACAAGTTAAGCTTAGATAGTTAATCACTATATATAAATTTAATTTATTTAATCAAAATTGATGACAGCGAAAATACTAATTGTTGATGACCTGAAATTTAACATCGATTTATTAGAGGAGCATTTACAAAACGATTTATACGAAATTCATAGAGCTTATAATGGTCAAGAAGCTCTATCAAAAACTTTAAGTATCAAGCCTGATCTTATTTTAATGGATGTTATGATGCCAATCATGGATGGCTTTAGTACAACAAAAATTATAAAAAAAACACCTGAAATATCGCATATTCCAATTATAATCATAACTGCGTTAACTTCGGTTGACGATAGAGTTAATAGCTTATTTTGTGGAGCAGATGATTACATGAATAAACCCATCAATTATTTATTATTAAAAAAAAGGGTTAAATCATTATTACGACTCAAAGCTCTTGCAGATGAAATTATTTTAAGAGTAGGGGTTAATAATGAGTTAAATACCATTCCTAGCAGTGGCTTATTAGACATTGATATAAATGATTCAAAAGTATTGATTATAGATGATGATGCTGATTTGGTAAATTCAATATCTAGCAAACTGAAGAGAAAGAATTTAATTATAGATGTCTGCAAAGATTCAAAAAAAGCAATTTCACATTGCTTAAACGATAACTATAGCTTGATTATACTTAATACTGAAATCACTGATGTAAATGCAATAGATTTATGTGTAAAAATTAGAAACAATACTAAATTAAAGAGTATACCTATATTAGTATTAGTGGATGAATATGATGAAGATACATTAATGAAAAGTTTGGAAATAGGTATCAATGATTATTTTCTTATCCCAAGAGAAACGAGCGAACTAGTAGCAAAAGCAGTGTTGCAAATAAAAAAATTTCATTTCATTGAAAATTTGAGAGCACATTATTTAAGGAATGCTACTATTGATGAATTAACACAGACCTATAATAGAAATTATCTAGAGGCATATTTTAAAAACCTTATGTTGAATTTTAAAGAAGAAAAAAAAGATTCAATTTTATCTATAATTGACATTGATGATTTTAAAAAATTGAATGATGTTTATGGTCATACAACTGGGGATAAAATTTTAAAATCAATAGCAAATATTTTTTTAATGAATATCCGAAGCTCAGACTTTATAGCTAGAGCTGGTGGAGAAGAGTTCGTTATACTTCTGCACGACATAACAAAAAATGAAGCAAAACTAGTTTTAGAAAAATTACGACAAAAAGTTTTTGATACAGAATTTTTAGACTACTCAGAAAATAAAAAGATTAAATGCACAGTAAGTATCGGAATTGATGAAATTAAAAAAAATGATACTCTGGCAAGTGCTATAGATCGGGCAGATAAAAAGCTATATAAAGCTAAAGGTTCTGGCAAAAACATGGTGATTGCCTAAGATTAATTTAATTTTATTATGTCATAATGTTGATTTTAAAAATTTTCTGATTATATAGTGATTAAAAGTAAAAATTATTATTGCCACAGATGATGAAGTCAAATAAGCAAGTCAAAAAATTCGATGCTGAAATAGGCAAAGTTTTAAATCTTATGATTAACTCTTTATATACAAATAAAGAGATTTTTTTAAGAGAGTTAGTTTCTAATGCTTCCGATGCATGTGATAAATTAAGATATCAGATGATAGATAGACCTGAGCTTCTTGATGATGATAATGATGAATTTAAAATTAACATTTCAATTGATAAAGCCAACAAACTTATTACCATCTCTGACAATGGTATAGGAATGAATAAAGAGGATTTAGTTCATAATTTAGGTACAATCGCAAGCTCTGGGACGCAAAAATTTATTGAACAGTTTAGTAATAACAAAAATAATAATTTAAATTTAATTGGTCAATTCGGAGTAGGATTTTATTCTGCCTTTATGGTTTCTGAATCAATCACTGTAATTACGTCAAAAGCAGGCGAAAAAGAAGTATATGAATGGTATTCTGATGGTAAAGGAGAGTACTCTATTGAAAATTCCACTCAAGAATTAAAAAGAGGGACTAAAATAACATTAAAGCTTAAGGACTCCGAATCAGAATTTTTAGAATCACATAGAATAAAGCATATCATTAGGACATATTCAGACCATGTAGCTTTTCCTATAGAATTAGTTGAAGATGATAATAAAAGTGAAATAGTAAATAAAGCCTCTGCAATTTGGACAAGAAGTACTTCTGAAGTTACGCAGAAAGAATATGAAGAATTTTTCAATCATGTATCACATTTTCCTGGAAAGCCATGGTTAACTTTGCACAATAAAGCTGAAGGAATAATAGAATATACTAATTTACTATTTATACCTGATACAAAGCCATTTGACTTATTTCATCCAGATAGAAAAACAAGAGTAAAATTATATATAAAAAGGGTTTTTATCTCTGAAGAAGGGAATGACTTGATTCCATCTTATTTAAGATTTTTAAGAGGGGTGGTTGATTCAGAAGATTTACCACTAAATATTAGTAGAGAAACTTTACAGCATAATATAGTTATACAAAAAATAAGAAGCTCAATAGTTAAAAAAGTACTGGGGAGTTTAAAAACCAAAGCAGAAACTGATCCAAAAGAGTATATGAAATTTTGGAAAAATTTTAGTGAAGTGTTGAAGGAAGGTTTATGCGAAAGTACGCTTGAAGAAAAAAAGCAATTGTTAGAAATATGTAGATTTAACTCCACATCATCAGAAAATGACCTTATAAGTCTTGATCAATATCTGGAAAAAATGATTGAAGGACAAGACGAAATATACTTTTTAAATGGAGATAATATTGATGCTTTAAAAAATCACCCTCAATTAGAAGGGTTTAAAAAAAGAGGTATTGAAGTTCTACTTCTTTGCGATCACGTTGATAACTTTTGGATCAATGTAGTGCATCAGTATAAAGACAAAAACTTTAAATCTATTACAAATGAAAAAATAGATTTAAATAAGTTAAAAAATATGGAAAAGGAAAATGAGGAAGAAAATAGTAGTGCAAATAAATCTAAAGAAAATTCTAAACTAATAGAATTTGTTAAAGAAGTATTAAAGGATAAAATTAAAGATGTAGTTATATCTTCAAAACTTGTAAGTAGTCCAGCCTGTATTTCGACAATGGAAGGTGGCATGAACCCAAGAATGGAAAAATTCCTTATGGAGCAAAATCAGCTTAATGCAAAATCAGCGAGAATATTTGAAATTAATCCTAACCACTCAATATTTAAAAAAATTAACAATACATTATCCAGTAAAAAAGACGATGAACTAAATAAGAACATGATTGAGGTTATATATGGTCAGGCATGTCTTATAGAAGGCGACTCAATAGATAACCCAAGTGACTTTGCGTATAAGCTGAATTCACTTCTTGAAAAAGTAGTCTAGTATATAAAGCTAGTTACTTAGGTTAATCTTGATAAACTAGCAAAAAGTATTCAAACTGTTATATGCAATAGAATTCAAATTTACTTATATAGAATTACTTGGAATAAAATCATTTATTGATATTTTATTCTTGTACATAAAGCCTCTATTTTATTAATATCTGTGGGCTAAATTAAACATCAATAATGTAAATAGGTACAAATACCTATTTTTGAAATAAATAACATCGTCAAGCTGCAATGGGACAATTGCAATTTAGAAAACAAAGAGTACTATCTCAAAGGAATAGAAAATCATGACTAAAATTTTAATACATATATTAACCCTATGGAAATACAATCTCTGCTACAAAAATCGCAAAATTTAAAATTGGGGGCTCAAAATTTTCTTAAACATTACAATATAACTGCACTATTAGGGGAATATTTTAACGTACATTATACAGGAAGCTTTGCTTATGATTTGATGTGTTGGAGGGATATTGATATTGTTTTAGAATTAAAAGAGGATGCCGAGAACATCAAAGATATATATGGCAAGGTATTTACAAAATTAATAACTAAAGATGGACTTACCGAAATTGATTATAAGGATGGTAGTAAATTTGAAATCAGAAAGGGATTGCCTAAAGGACATTATTTAGGCTTCGATATGCATGATGATTCTGTTAATAATAAGTGGAAAGTTGATACATGGCTTTTAGATAAACAGCACTTTCAAAAAAGTAAAAAGCTGGATCATGATATTAAATTAAACCTGACCCCTCAAAATAGAGAGAAAATTATTAAACTGAAATTTGTATATATGAATAACTCAGATAGAGTCCCTTCTCTTGCGAGTTATTATATATACAATGCAGTATTATTTAAAAATCTTGTAAATGATGAAGAAATAATTGAATACGTTAATAACAAAATTTCTCAGTAATTATATAATCTAGTTTAACATCATGTTTTTCTACAGGAATGTAATTCACTTCCTGAAAGCCATATCCTATGCCTATTTTGATAGAATTGATTATTTTTCTTAAGCTTCTATCATAATGACCATAACCATGACCTACCCTATTGCAATCTTTGTCAAATCCAACAACGGGTACTAATAATACATCCGGCACCACTTCTATTCCATTATAGGGTTCTTTTATATTATATTTATTGGTTATAAGTGATAAACTTTCATTCCATTCATAGAATTTAATAGTGTCTCCCATAATTTTGGGCAATGCTGTTTTTATACCTTGGTTATACAGCCAATTTAATATTGGAAAAATATCTGGTTCATTATCAAACGCCAAATAACATGCAACGATATTAATATTATTAAAGAATTGATTATTAAATTTACTTATAAAATTTTCACAAATTTTTTTGCTTAATTTGTTTACTTGCTCCTGTGTTAATTTTCTTCTTTGATTTAATAAATTTTCACGTAGTTTTTTCTTTAAATATGCATTATCATTCATGAGTAAATTTAATGTATCAAATGAGTAAAAATAAAATTTTCACTTGCCAAGATTGTGGAGCAGTTTTTAAAAAATGGCAAGGCAAATGTACAGAGTGTAATGCTTGGAATACAATAGTTGAAGAGATTACAAACACAGCAATTACAAAAAAGATTTTGGGTAATAGTATCCAAGATGTGGTTGATTTAAGTAGTTTAGATACAATTGAATCTGATTTTCAAAGGGTAGATACTAAGGTTAATGAAATAAACAGATTACTGGGAGGAGGTTTAGTAAAGGGGTCTGCTATTTTAATTGCAGGTGAGCCAGGGATTGGAAAATCCACGTTAATACTTGAATTGTGTAATAAACTTGCAAGACAAGAATTTTTCACAATTTATATTAGTGGAGAAGAAGCACTATCTCAGATAAAATTGAGGGCGGATAGGCTGCAAGTAGATAATAAACATATACACATTGCAAATATTACTTCACTTGAAAAATTGTTATTATTAATTGCCAAATTAAAACCCTCGCTGATTATCATTGATTCAATACAAACATTGTATTTTGAAAAATTAGACTCCCCACCTGGTTCTGTAAGCCAAGTTAGAGTTTGTACACATGAGTTAATACAAATTTGCAAAAAGCATGGTATCACGCTCATTCTAATTGGACATATAACAAAAGAAGGGCAGATAGCCGGTCCAAAAATTCTTGAGCATATGGTTGATGTTGTGCTTTCTTTTGAAGGAGAAAATACTCAGCAATTTAGAATAATAAGAGCTACAAAAAATAGGTACGGTTCCACGAATGAGATTGCATTATTTGAAATGAGTTCAAAAGGACTACAAGAAATACAAAATCCATCAGAAATTTTTTTATCCAACGAACAAGATAGTGTAGAAAAACAAGGAGCATGTATTTTTCCAAGCATAGAAGGTACACGAACAATTTTATTAGAAGTTCAAGCATTAGTGGTGCCAAGCTTTCTTGCAACACCAAGAAGGGCAACGGTTGGATGGGATCATAATAGGCTTGCAATGCTAATAGCAGTGCTCAATGCAAAAATGAATATAAACTTAATGAGTAAAGAGGTGTACTTAAACATAGTAGGTGGTTTAAGAGTATGCGAACCAGCGGTGGATTTAGCTGTAGTTGTTGCTTTAATATCAGCAAATCAAAATATTTCTATAAGTAAGGATACTATATTTTTTGGGGAGATAGGTTTATCAGGAGAAGTTAGGCAAGTTAATAATATGGATAATCGTTTGATTGAAGCAAGTAAATTGGGCTTTAAGAAGGCTATCATTCCATTTCAGAGAAAAAAGTTTACTTGCAATATAGAAATAATTGAGTTAAAGCACATTAGTGAACTGAAAAAAATATTAACATAATACCAAATGCAAGGATTTGATTTTAGTGCTATGAATTACATTGATTATATGTCATTTACAATAATTTTCATTTCAATAATATTTGGATTTTATAGAGGATTTATAACATCTGCAATTAGTTTGTTTGGATGGATTTTTTCAATAATTTTAACTTATCAATTTTATCCTCAAATTGAACAACATTTACTAAATTATATTAAATCTAAAATATTTGTTATCATTCTTGGCTCTGGTGGTCTATTAATTATTCTCTTAGTAATTTTTGGAATTTTAAATAGCGTATTTTATAAGCTAATTGGTAATCTTAAAAGAAATTTTTTTGATAGAATGGTGGGAATCTTATTTGGTTTAGTCAGAGGATTTTTAATTGTATCTTTCTTGTTTTTATGTTTTTCAATTAGTCTAAAATTATTATCAGGGAAAAAGCATGAGTTATCTGAAAAAGATTATCCTCCAGCAATCACTGAAGCTGTGACGTTTGAGTTAATAAAAGCCGGAGCTGATGGTTTAGAGGGCATTTTACCAGAGTCATTTAATAAAAGATTTGATAAAATATTTCATCACGTGAGTAAAAAAGATGTTGATGAAAGATTTGTTAAAAATTCAATCGACAAGCTAACACAATTTGCTTCTGACGAACAAATTAAAAGTATTAACTTGAAGAGACAAGATTTAAAGTCATTTGAATCTCAAGATACCATTGAGATCAAAACGTTAGAATTTCTTCTGGAAAATTACAATGAAAAGCTAAGAACTGGAAAAATAAAAGAAAAAATATTTTCTAATGATGAACAAGAAAGGCTAGAAACAATAATTAACAATTATTTTGATGAATGATTATGTGTCGCGCTAGTTAAAATAAAGTAAATTTTTAATGTAAAACCTCTTTTAATTGATGTACAATCCTGTATAATCATCAAAAAAGATTTTATAATATGTGCAAGAAATTAGCTTTGTTATCTATAGTTTTTTTAATATTAGTTGGATGTAATAAAAATACAATGTCATCTTTAGGACTGAAAAAAAGCGCCCCAGATGAGTTTTCGATTATACCAAATAAACCCCTTACCACCCCGCCAATGTTTGATCTTAAAGATCCAGATTTAGATGGTAACCAGGCTAATACTCAAAATTATAATAAAATTGTTAGTGATGATCCTCTATCTCAGGGAGATAAAAAATTTGTGGCAAAATTTTCAGATAATAAAAATTTGGATATAAACAAAAAAGATCAAAGTAGTACAGTAAATTCTGTAAAGTAGTTTCTTTCAAAGATTCTTTTATTTGTAGATAATTTTGTATAACGATTTTTTACCCTGTTAAATTTCTTAATTATTAAGTGCAAGAGATTATAAATTAGTTTAGTTTTTGATGTAAAATTATTAGCATATGTACGCAAGAAATGTGCTAAAGACATTTTATTGAGTTGTTTTATACTTAATTAAATACTATATTCAATCAAAAAAATAATAAGATATTTATGCCACATTTTATAGACACATTAAAAGAAGCAGTTAAACCATATCATTTACTTCAGCATCCATTTTATCAAAAATGGAATAAGGGCACACTTAATAAAAAAGTCTTGCAGGAATATTCTAAACAATACTTCCATCATGTTGAAGCCTTCCCCAGATGCATCAGCGCTATTCATTCAAATTGTACTGAATTAGAAAACAGGCAAATCCTATTAGGCAATTTAATGGAAGAAGAAGATAAAGAAAACCATCATCCAGGCTTATGGTTGAAATTTGCTAACGGATTAGGAATAGATTCAGAAGATGTTAAAAGTGCAAAGCTAAATCAAGAAACTAAAGATTTAATAGATGGATTTCTTGAAATCACTAAAAATTCTTATGCAAAAGGATTAGGAGCTTTATATACATATGAATACTCTGTGCCAGAAATCGCCAAATCCAAAATTATGGGATTATCAAAATTTTATGGAATTAAAGATACAGAAACTATCAAATTTTTCACCGTGCATATTCAAGCAGATGAATGGCATTCAGAAGAATGTTTAAATTTATTAAAAAATTTGAAGTCTACTAAAGAACAACAAGAAGCCATAAATGGAGCAGAACAGCTTTCAAAATTGATGTGGGATTTTTTAACTGGTGTAGATAAGGCAACAGCACATATGCAATAATTGTTATAAAACTTCATATATTTGTATTTAAGTTCATTTATATAGCAATTATAACTAACTATAACCTGACGACACCTATTAATAGGATAAAATTATTAAGCTTTAATTGATTGATCAATGAAAAAAGCCACTTTCTTATAAATTGCCTGAATATCTTGGTCGGCTTCAATAGAATAATAGTTTTTGCGCTCACCATAATATTGAATTAGTGGTTTTGTTTGATTCAAATATGCAGTCAATCTTAACTTTATTATTTCTGTTTTATCATCTTTTCTAATATAGAAATTTTGACCGCTGCATTTATCGCATACACCTTTTATTTTAGTGGAATTAGTAATAGAATTATAACTTTGATCACAATTAGAACAATAAAATCTAGCTGATAGCCTTTTTATTATTTCTTCCTCAGTTAAATTTAAAGCCACTATATATGGTTTATTCAAATTATTTTTAGCACAAATTAAATCAAGTTTTTTTGCCTGTTCAATAGTCCTTGGAAAACCATCTAAAATGTATCCACTAAAATCTTTATCTGCTTTCATTAGCTCGTTTTCTACTAAAGTGCATACAATATCATCAGAAACTAACTCACCTTTATTAATGATTTTTTCTGCTTTCATTCCAAGCTCTGTCTTTTCTTTAACAGCCTTTCTTAAAATTTCTCCTGTGGATAAAATCTTTAAGTGATACTTATCTGCTAATAATTTTGCCTGAGTGCCTTTCCCTACGCCAGGTGCACCCAATAAAATTATTATCATTATCTTCGCCTCATCATATCAGTTTTTTTCATCAAGTTTACATACTTATTACTTAACAAATGTGATTGAATTTGTGAGCTTAAGTCTAACACCACACTAATAACAATTAATATACTTGTACCTCCTAGATAAAAGGGCATATTAAATTGATGCGTTAAAACTTCTGGTACTGCACAAATTATTGCTATATATGAAGCCCCTATTACTGTAATCCTTGTTAAAATATACTGCAAATATTCTTTTGTCTGATTTCCTGGCCTTCTACCAATAATTATTGCACCACTTTTTCTTAAATTTTCTGCAGTCTCCTCTGGATTAAATACAATTGTACTATAAAAAAAGCAGAAAAATACTATAAACACTATATATAATACAACGTATAACGGCTTTCCTTGAGACAAATAAATTTCAACAAATTTGCGCCATCCTGTAGCTTCTGCACCTGTACTAAATCCAGCTATTGTTGCAGGAAACAATAACAATGCATTTGCAAATATTGGAGGTATTACCCCAGAAACGTTAATTTTTATTGGTAAATGTGTTGAATCCCCAGCGTATATTTTTTTGCCAATTTGCTTTCTAGGATATTGAACTACCAATTTTCTTTGTGCCTTTTCCATGAATACTACAAAAACAATCATAAATACAACAAGTATAAAACATAAAAATAAAAACTGTGTAGATACTATATTATTCTTACCCATTTCCAATAGCGAAAAAATTGATGGTAATAAACCCGACACAATGCCCGCAAAAATTATCACAGAGCTTCCATTTCCAATCCCCTTTGTATTTATTTGATCCGCAAACCAAACAACAACAATTGTGCCTCCCATTAGACTAAACATTGTAACAATTCTAAAATAAATTCCTGGGTCACTTATTAATGCAACACCATTGTGGCTGAGGGATTCAATCCCCACTGCAATACCATATCCTTGAAATAGAGCAAGAATAACTGATAAATATTTTGAATATTGATTTATTTTTTGCCTACCAGTTTCTCCAGATTTTCTAAGTTCACTAAAATCCTTAGATAGTACTGTCATCAACTGCATAATTATCGAAGCTGTTATATATGGCATAATGTTTAATGTAAATATAGACATTCTACCAAGCGCTCCACCTGTTAAAACATTGAACATTCCTAGAATTCCTTTCGCCTGTTCGTTAACAATATTGTCTAAAATCATTAAATTAACACCAGGCAATGGTATGTAAGTCCCAAATCTATAAATTATTAAAATAAATATAACAAAGAAAATCTTTTTGCCTAAGTCTCCGCCACCCATTAAAGGATTACCAGAATTTTGGCTTTTATGTTTTTTCATTTTAATTATGTTGTGATTATACTAATTTGATAGTTGAACCATTTTCTGAGGCATATTCAATTAATTTTTTAGAAGCATTATTAACTTCAATATTAAATTTTTGCTCAAAAATGCCCTTTCCAAGTAATTTCAATTTCTCTTTCTTAGGATCAAACAAACCTAATTTCTCTATATCCTGTAACTTAATATCTTGAGTAAGCTTTTTATTTTTTATTAGATAATTAATTTGATACAGGTTAATTATTTTATAAGATTGCTTGTTGATAGGGTTAAATCCTCTTTTAGGTAATCTTCTATATAAGGGTGTTTGACCTCCTTCAAATCCAGCTAAAGCAACACCACTCCTTGCTGTCTGTCCTTTTCCGCCTCTACCACATGTCTTACCCTTTCCAGAAGCCATGCCTCTTCCTAAGCATTTTTTTTTCTTTCTTGCTCCAATATTTCCCTTTAACTGATTTAACATAATATTAATACCATCTTTAAGTTTTTTCTCGCTGACTCGCTATTTCAACTATTTTTTTGCCTCTCTTATCCGCAATCATCTTAGGTGTACTGGTACCTCTTAGGCCCATCATAACAGCTTTAACAACGTTATGAGGATTATTTGAACCAACTGATTTAGCTACAATATCCTTAATGCCCAAAACTTCAAAAAGCGGCCTTGTTGGGCCACCTGCTATAATTCCAGTACCAGCAGGAGCTGCCCTCATTATAACTTTACCAGAACAAAATTTACCAATAGCATCATGATGTAAAGTTCTACCTTCTCTTAGAGGTATTTTGAACATACTTTTTCTAGCTTCATCTAATGCTTTTGCTTTAGCATCCATCACTTCTGTAGCCTTTCCTAAGCCATATCCTACTTTCCCTTTTTTGTCTCCAACTACGACAATGACTGAAAAACTAAATTTTCTACCACCTTTAGTAACAGATGTACATCTATTTACCTTAACTAATCTCTCTACTATTTCTGTATTATTGTTTACCATTTTATTAGCCATTAAAAATTTAACCCATTCTTTCTTGCACTTTCAGCAAAAGCTTTAGCTTTACCATGATATTTAAGCTTACCTCTATCAAAATATACATCTTTAATTTTCTTATCTAATAGTAACTTAGCAAATTTTTTGCCAAGCAATTCTGCAGCTTTAATATTATTTTTATTTTTAAAATCCTTAAAATCTTTATCATAAGTCGCTAAAGAAGTGATTGTGATTCTTTTATTTTCATCAATAACTTGACTATATATATACTTGTTTGAAGTATAAAAACATAATCTTAGCCTATCTAAATTACTAGGTTTAAGCTTGTACCTAGTTCTCTCTTTTCGTCTGATATGCCTTAATCTTTTACTTAACATTTTTAAAATACCTAATTATTTTTTCTTACCTTCTTTTCTTACGATAATTTCATTCTCATATTTAATGCCTTTGCCTTTATATGGCTCTGGCTTTCTTAAACTTCTTATATCTGCACAAACTTGTCCAATAAGCTGTTTATCGCACCCAGCGACTTCGATTATATTTTTTGTGCATTTTATATCAACTCCTTGAGGAATCGGATATATGATATCATGACTATATCCTAAAGTTAATATTAATAAATCTCCATCCTTATTAACCTTATACCCTACTCCATTAATTTCTAATTTTTTTACAAATCCTTCGGTAACTCCTACTACCATATTGTTTATCAATGATCGTGCTAATCCCCATAACGATTTCACTTTTTTAGTAATAATTTTGGGAGACAGTACAACACAATTATCATTCAATTTTAAGTCAATAGAGTCAAACATGTTCATGCTCAATTCACCTTTTGGACCTTTTATAACTAAACAATCTCCTTCGAGGTTGACTTTAACTTCACTCGGTACATTAATTTGTTGTTTTCCTATTTTCGACATAATCTCATTTAAAAAATATTACATAAAACTTCGCCACCAGCTTTAATATCCCTGGCTTCATTATCGTTGATTATACCTTTAGAAGTTGACAATACTGTTACGCCTAATCCACCGTATATTTTATTTAAATCTTTATACGATTTAAACACCTTTCTTCCCGGTTTTGATACAACATTAAACTCCCTTATAACAGGATCGTTTAATTTACCTTCATATTTAAGTCCTACCTTAATCATGTGCACACCTTTTCTCTCTTCGTATTTTTCCACACTTGCAATATAACCTGCTTTTAACAAAACATCCAAGACCTGCTCAATTTTTTTAGAACAATATACAATTGTATGCTGCTTTTTAACTAGCTGTGCGTTTTTAATTCTTGCTATCGTATCTGAAAGTAAATGTGTTTGTGACATATATGTTTTCCCTTTATTATTACCAACTAGCTTTAGTTACACCAGGTAGCTTACATTCTGAAGCTAATTTTCTAAACCATATCCTAGATAAATTAAATTTCTTATATACTCCCCTTCCTCTACCACTTAGCAAGCATCTATTTCTTATTCTCGTTTTTGAACTATTTCTAGGTAATTTTGATAAGCTAGCTTGAGCTTCAAATCTTTCCTCTAATGTATTTAATTTACTATTACGAATCGCCTTAAGCTCTTTTCTTTTTTCTTGGTTATTATTAAATAACCTTAATCTTTTCAAATTTCTCTGTACTATACTTTTTTTTGCCATAAAAATTTATCTAATTAATTTTAATTATAAAATGGTAAATTAAACGTTTTTAGTAAAAACTTTGCTTCTTCATTATTATTTGTCGAAGTCACTATGATTATATTCATTCCTCTTATTTTATCAATTTTATTATAATCAACTTCAGGAAATACAATCTGCTCTTTTATGCCTAATGAAAAATTACCATTACCATCAAACTGCTTAGAGCTTAAGCCCTTAAAATCTCTAACTCTAGGAAGCGCTATATTCACTAACCTATCTAAAAACTCATACATCATAGTCTTTCTGAGAGTAACTTTACAGCCAATCTTCATTCCTTCTCTTAATTTGAATGCAGCTATAGATTTCTTTGCCTTAGTTATCAATGGTTTTTGTCCGGTTATAGCCATAACCTCATCATAAACTTTATCCATAACCTTGGAATCAGTAATTGCCTCTTTCACAGACACATTTATTGATATTTTCTTTAACTTTGGTATCTGCAAGTCATTCTTGAAGCTAAAATGCTTTTTAAGCTCCTTCCTACTGACCGTATTATAATGTTTTTCTAATCTTGAATTAGCCATAATTAAACTTTTTTATTATCTATCAATTCACCTGTTTTTTTTAAGTATCTAACTTTTTTACCGTCTTCTAAAAATTTAAATCCTACTTTAGCTGCAGAATTAGTTTTTGGGTCGATATGCATAATATTTGAAATATGAATCGGCATTTCTTTTTGCACAATACCACCTTCTGGATTTAATTTGTTAGGCTTAGTATGTCTTTTTACTAAATTTACACCATTTAAAATAACTTTATTGCTTTTTGGTATAAAACTAACAATTTCAGAAACTTTACCTTTATCTTTACCAGTAATAACTTTCACTTTATCACTTTTTTTAAATTTATTTGCCATTTTATGTTACCTCTGGGGCTAATGAAATTATTTTTAAGTAATTTTTTTCTCTAAGTTCTCTAGGGATAATGCCAAATATTCTAGTACCAACTAGCTCTCCCTGTTTGTCTAACAGAACCACCGCATTATCAAAAAACCTTATTACGACCGCGTCCTTTCTTCTTTTTTCCTTTCTAGCTCTTACTACTACCGCATGAAATACTTCTCCTTCTTTAAC
>Ga0114932_10001502_pt1 | contig 26375 bp, 23 predicted proteins | sample 2SBtaG_2_FD_87286 | JGI IMG/M metagenome (GOLD analysis project Ga0114932, IMG submission 87286) | Deep subsurface microbial communities from Kolumbo volcano to uncover new lineages of life (NeLLi) - 2SBTROV12_ACTIVE470 metaG | ecosystem: Environmental > Aquatic > Marine > Volcanic ...
AGAGGATATTGATTATATTAAGCAAGAGCATGAGAAATATCTGAAATATGAAAAAGCTCGACAAAAATACATTGCAAATCATCCAGATTATAGTGATGTTTGGCGTGGGCCTCAAGATGATGAGTATGAGGCTGATATTATGAAATATTACGAAGATTAACTCATAGCCCTCTGAGGGTGGAGATAATTATCCAACTATGATAAACTAAAAAGGATAGTATTGTACTACCCAATAACATGAATTTTAGCTGAATTATGAATATTAAAGTTGGCCTTGTCGGACTTCCAAATGTTGGAAAATCATCACTTTTCAATGCTTTAACCAAATCATCAGTACCTGCAGAGAATTATCCTTTCTGTACTATTGATCCACATGTAGCAATCACGCATGTTCCAGATGATCGAATTGAAAAATTACAAAAAACCTATGATTCTAAAAAACAAATTCCAGCAACCGTATCATTTGTTGATATTGCAGGACTGGTCAAAGGTGCAGCAGCCGGTCAAGGACTAGGCAATCAATTCCTCAGCAATATTCAAGAAGTTAACTTAGTTCTGCATGTGCTTCGATGCTTTGAAGATGATAATGTCATCAGAGAACAAGGCGCAATTAACCCTCTTGAAGACTTTGAAACCATTGTAAACGAATTAATGCTCAAAGATCTTGAAAGCCTTCAAAAAAGACAAACCAAAATTCAAGCTCAACTCAAAAAACACAGCATATCTACTCAAGAAAAAAAAGATCTAGAAGCAGAACAAATACTACTTGGAAAAATAGCTCAATTCATTGATAATCTTGATGTAGCAAATATCAGACAAGCTGTACTTGAATCATCAGTACCAACTATCCCCCTTCTGAGCTCTAAAAACTTTATGGTGATTGCCAATGTATCAGAAGAAGATATTGACAACCCTGAGCAAAATAAATTCGTACAACAAATTATTGAAAAATTTGGTAAAGATCGAGTCATCCCAGTATGTGTCAAAACTGAACTAGAACTATCTCAACTTGATGATGCAGAAAAACAAGAGATGATGGATATGCTTGGTCTTCAAAAACCAATGCTTGAAACCGTCATTGAAAAGAGCTATCAAAACCTAGGGCTCATCACCTTCTTTACATGTGGACCCCAAGAAATTCACGCTTGGCCCATCAAACAAGGAACAAGTATTAAATCTGCAGCAGGAGAAATCCACTCAGACCTTGAAAGAGGTTTTATCTGTGCTGAAGTATTTAACTATAATGACTTACAAGACACCCCTTTTGCAAAGCTCAAGGAAATTGGTAAAATTAGAACTGAGGGTAAGGATTACGTTACACAAGATGGTGATATCGTACTCGTTCGATTTAATGTTTAAAGAGGTTATAAACTATGTTGCATAAATTATCTGAAGTATACAATACAATATGGCAATACCTGTCATATGCGCACTTAACTGATTATATTGTTCCAGCCGTGATCAAAGTATGTATTGTTCTGGCATTTTTCATTGCTAATCGTATCATCTTACGTATGGTTATCAAAGGCACAAGCAACTTTTGTAAAAGAAAACACATTAACTCTCACACTTGCCTTCTGATCAAAAAAACAATTCGTTACTCAATCAATATTTTGACTATCATCCTAGCCTTGCAAAACATAGGTATTCAAATTACTCCACTAGTAACAGCTCTTGGAGTATCTGGTGTAGCACTCAGTTTTGGTATGAAAGATACCATTTCTAACATTATTGCTGGCGTTCTGATTATGGCATACCAACAGTTCAAAGTTGGCGATCATATCAAGATTAAAGATTGGCAAGGAACCGTCATTGATATCAACATTAGATATACAACTCTACAAGCTGACGACATGACCGTTTTTATTCCTAACTCAGTTCTTTATTCTGCTACTTTTGGAATCATACAAGAAAAAGAAAAGTAAATTATATCTACTCGCCAGACACCATTAAAAGAAGTTCTTTAAGCTCTGCAGTATCATCACTTTGTTTGATTGCATGATTCAATGTATCCTTAAAACAATTTTCCAGCCTATCTGGCCATGCATCAACCTTCTTGACTAAGTCTTGCAAAGCAAGCAAATCATGCTCTTCAACCAGCTCCCGTAGCTCACTCTGCAGAAGCTTATGAGCAGTATGCTTCATTTCTAAAAGTTCTGATAAAGACTGAATAGTGTCATCCTTAAACACATAGTATTGCTTTAAATTATCATGCTGTAACCGCTCAACCTGTAAGGATATATCTTGTAGCAACTTTATAGCCAATTTCTCCAAAACAAGTGCATGAGACTGATCTGCAAAGGCTATTCTTGCACGAGTCCTGCGATCTACTCGCTCTCTATCCTTGCGAAGCTGCTTAACTTGAGCTTGCTCAAGCCTCGTATAATATTCATCCTTAAGCACAGATGCTCCATCAATTAAAAATTTTTCCTCAACTTTACCTTGATCAGACTTTACAGTACGAGAAAACTCAGTACCATCAATAAATTCTTCATCAACCATCATACTCATATGCCTCATCGAATGCCCTTGAAAAGAAGACATATGTCCAATACATGCAAAAAACAATCCAAGAAATAAATACTTTTGATTCATAACACCCTTCCAATCAATATATTGAAACTCTCTAAAAATCATTTTAACACTAGCAAAAATCCTCAAAAATGGTAAGACTCAACGTAGATCAAATAAAGAAAATGTGATAGAATATAGAGGTAATGGACAGTTACAAATTAAGATGGAATTAAATATGTCGGAAAGAAAGATTAAACGAGGAAAGCCTTACTTTTCAATATCTGCTGTATCAAAAATGTTATCGGTACATCAGCAAACTATTCGTTTTTATGAAAAAGAAAAACTTATTCAGCCAAAACGATCCGAAGGTAATACTCGCATGTTTTCTGAAGAGGATATCGAAAAGCTAGAAGAAATCATTCATTTAACTCACCAGCTCGGAATTAACTTAGCAGGAGTTGAAATGATATTCAAGCTACGCAAAAAAATCGATAAAATGCAAAAAGAAATGAACAAGATTTTTTCTACCACTAACAAAGAACTCACAGAAGAAACAAACTCAAGAAAATTGCTTATTAAAGATTTTTCAAAACAACTTCAGCAAAAAAGACTTGAAGCTGACTCTGTTATTGACCATGAAAAATCTGCTCAGCAATATCAAAATCCTTCATTTAAAGACTGGGATGTAGACTACGAAGATTAAGACTCGCTAGAGTAAAAACAATATAAAAGTAAAACACATTGTAGTTATCATCAAACAACAAATTTTGAAAGGAAAAACATGAAAAAAGATAATTTAGTGCAAGGTGAACAATTCGTAATATCATACGAACTCTTATACTTATTACATTGGTTATTAAAATATGAAGAAACAGAACTTTCAAAATTAATTAATAAATCCTTTATTAAAGGGATTCAAGAAAAAGCTCAACAAAAAGATGCTCTTTCTGAAATGCAGCTAAGTGAAGAAATGCAAAATAGCATTGTTGATTTTTTTAATTTTATGGAACAAGAAATTGCAGATCTTGCAGATCAAGAATCTGAAAAATTAATGAATAAAGACATCATGAACACTCTTGATCATCTTGATCCAAAACAACTTGACTTTAATACTGTTAAAAACACTATTTCCAAACGAGCTGCTAAAGTACGAAAAAAGGAAACTAAAAAGGCAGATTTCCTCAAAGAATTATTACGTCAATGGAAACCAAAAAAAGAAAAGAACAAAAAAGCTTTACTTAACTAAAAGAGCCGGTTTAGAACCGGCTCTTTTTTTACTCAAAATTATAAAATCCTAATTTATATAAAGCCTCTCGAAGCTTATACATAGGCAATCCAACAATGGCTGAATAACATCCATTCACTTCTTTTACAAATTGCTCTCCAAACCCCTCAATCCGTATACCACCACTCACTTGATTAAAAGGAACATGATCCAAATAAAAATCTATAAATTCATCAGACACATTAACCACACACCATGCACGATCGTACTCAACAATTCTTTCTTGAGCCTTCCACTGCCCCTTAGTAAATATTTTACGCTCTAAACAAAAAGCTGATCCCACAATCGTACCTTGCCTGCAAGCTTTAAGCATTATAACAGCTTCATCGCGATCAATAGGCTTACCATGCAACTTATTTTCAGAATCAAGTGTTAGGGTATCTGCAGTTAAAAAGAAAGCAACATCACCCTCTTGAGCTTCTGGCAAAACAATATGATCCATCTTCAACTCTGCAATTTGCTGTACAACAACATCAAGTGGTTGCTTCAATGAACACTGTGACTCATCAGCATTCTGACTAATTAAAGAAAATGGAATATTTGCACGCTCTAACAACTGTTTTCGGGATACAGAACTTGACGCAAGATATAATGTATGCTTCATCGAAGTCACTTTCTTACATTAAAATAAATTTTAGGAAAAATGGTTGGAGCGGGAGGATTCGAACCTCCGCATGCCTGCACCAAAAACAGGTGCCTTACCGCTTGGCTACGCTCCAACAAGAAATTTTTTTTATACAGCTTCTACTACTTTTTGATATTCAGCAATAATTTCATCCTCAACAGATTTTCTTGTATCAGAATTCAAAGGATGAACGATATCTCGAAACCCATCTTTTCTACGACGAGAAGGCATTGAGACAAATAATCCATTATCACCTTCAATTATTTTCAAATCTCTAACAATAAAAGAATCATCAAAAACCATTGTTGCATATGCTTTCAATCTACCGCTATCTTGAACAGGATAAACTTTTACTTCTGTGATTTTCATTGCCAATGTCCTTATATTAAAATGTCAAATATCCTATCATGCTAATGACCTGTGTTTCATTCCTTTTTTCTTCTCTACCCTCCTGTCTAAAGACTAACTCCAATCTTTTTACCCTTTTAATGTATCTTTCAAAAAAGCTTTTGTCAAATACATTTCTGCACAATAGCGGCCCGTAATTTAGCTGACCTAGAAGATCTATTCAACTTTTGTTCTTCTATAGATGGAACGCATACTTTCTTAGTCAAAGGTACCAAAAATATATCGGTGCAATTTTTTTCATTCTGTGCTTTAAAAAACTGCTTTACGATCCTATCTTCTAGTGAATGAAAACTTATACAAACAAGTCTACCCTCAGGCTCTAAAATCGACAAAGAATTCTTCAAAAACGAATGTATATTATCTAGCTCTTTATTCACAACAATTCTTAAAGCTTGAAACACCCTTGTTGCAGGATGAATTTTGCTTGCTTTTTGAAACACAACAGATTTAATCAAATCAGCTAGCTGCTTTGTTGTTTTAATACTTTTTCTCTTACGCTCTTCAACAATTTTTCTTGCTATTTTTCGAGAGAAACGCTCCTCTCCATACTGATAAAAAATATCCGCAAGTTCTTTCTCGCCAAACGTATTAACAATATCATATGCCGTTGTTCTAAAGTGAGAAGAAGACATTCTCATATCCAAAAAATCATCTTTATAAATAGAAAGTCCTGGTGTATTACCAATTTGAATTTGAGAGGTCCCAAAATCAGCTAGGATTCCGTGCACTTTATTATAACCAGCTTTCTTTACCAATTCATGAACTTTTGAAAAATTACCCCAAACTGGAAAAAACCTTTCTGGATACTCATCTTGTAGCTGTGAACCTGTTGTTTCAATCACTGATTTATCCCAATCAATACCAATCACTTTACAAGATGGATTACTGTTTAAAATCCTTCTTGTATGTCCTCCACCTCCTAAAGTTACATCTACATAAACTTCATGAGGCTGAATTTGTAAAAAGTGAAGAACCTCATCGACAAGAACGGAAATATGTTTTTTTGGATCCATATAAAAACTTTATTTAAATATCTCTCACACTATCTACTAAGTTGCAAAGTCCCATAGAATTTGAGCCTTTAAATAAAAATACCCTATTTTCTTCTAAAATCATAGTTTTTAAAAGAGAATGTGCATCTTGATAGGTAGCAAACAATGTTGATTTAATATTAAGTGGTAATGCTTGTTGCGTTGATTGAACATGAGATCCGATCAATATAACATGATGTAAATTAGAAACTTTATTTAAAAACCTACCAAGCTGTCTATGCCAAAAAGCACTATCAACTCCCAATTCTAACATATCACCCAAAACAACTACCTTCGACTTATCAGTCTCATAAGAATTCAATGCAAGAAGCGATGCTTTTGCACTATCTGGATTAGAATTATACGCATCATTAATAAGAACTGTACCAGACGGATGCGATATAATCTGAAAGCGACCTTGTACAAGCACTGGCTGCTCTACTCCCTTAATCAAAATTTCATTAGGAATTTTTAATATGTAACCAACCGTAATTGCAGCTAATGCATTCAACACTCGTGCCTGATTACACGTTGGTAAAATAACTGAATATTTTTCATTATAAATCTTTGCAACAAACGTTGTATTATTATTTGCAACAACTATTTTTCTTGCTTGAACTTGATTTGTTGTTTTTAGACCAAAACGTATAACTGGATGCGGATAAGAAATCTTAGATAATTCCGCTTGATCCCCATTAATAACTCCGATATCTCTATCTGCAAAGCAAGAAAAAATTGAACGCTTCTCTTGAGCAACTGAAGATAAATCTCCAAGGCCTTCCATATGTCCATGTCCAACTTTTACAATCACTGCATAAGTCGGACGTAATAATTCTGCAAGTTGTTGCATACTACCACGAGTGCTAATTCCAACTTCAAACACAGCAACTTGATGGTGCGCTCTCATTTTTAAAATATTTAAAGAAACACCAATCAAACTATTCTGATTTCCAAATGAAACCACATAATCCATATCAGTTAACTTTAAAATATTACGAATCATTTCTTTTGTTGTTGTTTTACCAACAGAGCCCGTAACACCAATCACTGGATAGGTAAATTGAGAACGCCAATTTTTTGCAAGATCAATTAAAGCTTGGAGGGTATCATCTACAAACAATAAATGTTTTTGTGATAATTCCTGCCCAAATTTTTGTAATAATTCAGTCTTTTTTACATTTGATAAAATAAAACCTGAAGCACCTTTTTTTAATGCTTCCAAAATAAAATCATGACCATCTACCTGACCACCTTGTAGCGCAACAAAAACATCTCCTTTTTGAAGACTCCTTGTATCAACACTAAAGGAACTTTCTTGAGGAAATGGTCCATTTTGCATCTGTGCATTTCCAAGAACCTTTGATATAAAATCAACGTCTAACTGCATCAACTCCTCCGCCTTAAAGACTTTAAATTATTAATCATTATATTCATCTATTGAAAAGAGACCCGATAAAAAACTGTCTATTTTTTGCAAGTTTGTCAAGAAAATGGATGTATTTATGCTCCTAGTCAATAAAACTATCTCTCTTACCTACCATCTTTAGTCTTTTACAACACGCCTCATCTTACCACCATCACTTGGCAAAATAAGACCATCTGATTCTAATGTTTCAATAATTCTTGCTGAACGATTATACCCTATTCTAAACTTTCTTTGAATCAGAGAGATAGAAACTTCATCACAATCTTTTAACATTTCTATAACATCTTGATACAAGTCCTGATCTGTATCTAATAAAGCATTATTTTTATCACTTGTTAAAAACTCAGAAATATCTAAATATTCAACATCTTGCTGCTCTTTAATATGATCAACTAAAAATTTAATTTCTTTATTTGATACATATGCTCCATGAACACGCTTTATTTCAGGATCTTTAGCATCAATAAATAACATATCACCCTTTCCTAGCAAACGCTCTGCTCCCATATCATCCAAGATTGTTCTTGAGTCAACTTTTGATGTAACCTTAAATGAAATCCTGTTTGGAAAGTTAACTTTAATAAGACCAGTAATAACATCAACTGAAGGTCTCTGTGTTGCCACAACCATATGAATCCCTGCTGCTCTGGACATTTGAGCAATGCGAGCTATCAAATCTTCAACTTCTTTTCCTGTTGTCATCATTAAATCTGCTAACTCATCAATAATAAGCACAATAAATGGCATCTCTTCCAAATCCGATCTAGTAGATGCAAGCTTTTGATACTCAAAAATATTTTTAACCCCATAAGCAGACATAAGCTCATATCGCGCTTCCATTGTTGAAACCAACCATTTCAAAACAGGAACTGCTTTTTTTGAATCTGTTACGATAGGAAACAGTAAATGAGCAATATCTTCATATCCCGAAAATTCTAATTGTTTAGGGTCAATAATAATAAGGCGTACATCTTTAGGATCTTTTGCGCAAAGCAATGAAACAAGCATACAGTTTACAGCAACTGATTTACCTGAACCAGTTGAACCGGCAATCAGCAAATGAGGCATACTTGCCAAATCAACTACAACATGATCCCCTTGAGTATTTTCACCTAAAATCAATGGTAAGTACCCTTGAAAATGTGTCCAAGAAGAACTATGAAAAATATCTGCTAATAAAACTGGTTTTCTATCTTTATTTGCTACTTCAAACCCAACAACCGACTTACCAGGAATCGGTGCTAAAATTCTAATATTAACAGCCTGTAATGCCATCGATAAATCATCTTCTAATCCAAGAATTTTACTTAACTTAATATTACTATCCGGCCTGTATTCAAACATAGTAATTACGGGTCCTGGATGCACTCGAACGACCTTTCCCTTAACACCAAAAAGTGCTAGTTTTTCTTCTAAAATAGCAGAATGCTCATCTAAAGCAGAAGTATCAACAGTAACACTTGAATCCTCAATCATCGCCCCCTTTGAAAGCATTTGATCAACGTCAGGCAGCTCGTAAGATTTTATTGATTTTTGCTCTTCTCCTGCTTTATTTTCTATCACAGACGCTGGCTCAACTATCTGCTGATCCATTTTTATGTCTTTATACTCCTGATGCTCTACAAGCCCCTGATCTTCCATTGATACTTCATCAGATTCATGACTAAATAAATCTTGCATCAAAGCATCTACATGTTGATCAACAGGCTCATCTCGCTCAAACTCAACAATTGAAGACTCTGCTTTATGAACTGATGATCCATTTAATATTTCCCAACCTGCATCAAGCCCCTTTTTCACAACAAAACAACATTGAGCAATCAAAGTTGCAAAAGATCTTACAAATCGTGCCGGTAAATGATCAAGCTGGGTAATATAATGCATAATAGCATTACTCATTGTTACAAGATAGCGAGCAATACTTAAATGAGAAAACCTTAGTATCAAAACAGACGAGATAAACAAAAAACTATACACAAGGAATAACTTTGTACCAAAATCAAAATAGGATAATAAAGACACCAATCTCTGACCAGCAAGACCTCCAAATGTACTATATTCGTAAAAACCTATTTTATACAAGTTACAAAACATAGTTGAAACAAAAAATAGTAATATCGTTCCAACAAATCGATCTCCATCTTTTTTAAAAGTATTAAAACCAAACACAAATAAAGAGGAATACAATAATAAGCCCAACAAAATATATACGCTACTACCAAATAAATATACAAAACCTGCAGCAACTGTTGCACCAATATATCCAAACATATTTTGACAAATGCCATAACGTGCATGATAAAAAAATGATTGATCATGTGGATGAAATGTCCATAGCGAACCAAGAACAAACAATGATACTAGTACAAACAATCCTGATACAGAATACATACTAAGATAATGTTTGGTATATTCTATAATTTTTCTTTTCATTTAATACTTCCTTATACTAACACACTTAAAAAGATTGGTAGCATCATATACCAAGACAAATACCATAATTTCTTTTTACGAATAAGAATGTCAACACTATACAACATTACATAACTTATTAAAGTTGCAGACAAGATAACAAAGAGCAATTTGAAATCCAATATATTTTTAAAAAGAGTTGAACAATTCCTTAAAGCCAAAATTGCTTTAAAAAAAGCTCCACACAATAACGGCATTTGTATAAGAAAAGACAAAGCAAAAGAGTCTTGCCGCTTATATCCTAAAAAACAACCTAATGTATATGTAGTAGCAAATCGAGATATACCTGATGTCAAACTACAACCTTGCATTAATCCTAAATAAATAGCATGTATATATCTCCAATCAAAGTTTTTCTGCCCATCTAAAAATCGCAGTACATATAAACTCATTGCAGTTATACAAAAACCTAATGATAAAGAAATAGATGGCATCAACTGAAACAACCAAAATAAAAAAGTTATTCCATCAGCTATTATTACAAAAAAAATTGTTTTTGCAGCATGATACCACAACGACCTTTTATATAGCGATGAATACGCAACTGGTTCTTTTAAAAAAGTTTTCCACCATTTGTTGAAAAAAAATATCAATAAAATAACTATTGTTGGCCCATGCAACAAAAAATCAATCTTCCATATATCAAACGGTAATATTATAGGTACATGAAAATAATGTAAAATAGACTCAACTAAAGCAACATGACCAGAACTACTAACTGGTAAACTTTCTAAAATAATTTGAACATACATCCATATATAAAGAAATAACATACTTATTCCAATGTAATAATTTTTTAATTTACATGATTCCAAAACTCGCTTGTATAAACCATATACAAAATATAGTAATAATAAAACACCTTTACATAAGCACTTTACAGCATTACCCCGACTCAATCAGCTGATTGAATATGAAAAAACTTTACAAAATTAAATTCTGAGTACTATACTAGAACCAACTAAAAAATTTGGACATTTTCATGTAGCAAATTTTTTTTTAAAAAGAAGTAGCTTGTAACATAAAGAAGTAAAATCGGAAGGAGGATGACAATTATAACACAAACAATCATTTCTAAAATTAGCCTTGCTAACAATAATTTCCAAGATGTTTTAAATAAAAATCCTTAAAAAGCTAAATTAAGGGAGCTCATTAATATGAAAAAAATAAAAAGTTTATTGCTTGTTGCAGCTTTTGCAAGTGCAGCAACAATTTCTTTTGCAGATGACTGCAGCGACTGTGACACAACAGATTGCTGCAAAGATGGCTGCACAACTAGTCAAAACTTATGGCAACCACATGCATTCTCTGTAAGCATGTCTCGAGAAGCTTTACTACAAAAAGCTGCTTGGACTGGTGCTTCTGATGATGAAGGTTGGCATGGAACATTTGGCGTCGGATTTGAATATATGCAAAACTGGGGCGAAAGTAAAAACTGCGATGAATGTCCCGAAGAAACTAAAGGTTGTTGCAGAAGCTTAGGTGCAATGCCATTCTGGGCATCTGATCTCAGCAATGAAATGACTATTGGTGACAACAGTGGCACCTATGACCTTGATGCATATCAAATGGGTCTTGGTCCTGTCACAACAACAGGAACAGTAAGACTTGATCCTAAAGTATTTCAAACAGGTGGAGACTTCTTCTTATATGTTGGAGCTCACAGAACAGAACGTGGCTTTTTTGCTAAAATTCACGGTCCTGTAGGAGTAACAAGTGTTGATCCTAAACTATCTCACTCTGATACTATTACACCAGTAGCATATCCTATCGGAGCTCTTGCTCTTGATGGATCTGGAGCAACAACAACAGCTGCACCATACGCAAGTATTCAAGAATCATTTGTAGGTGATAAAACTGCAGGCTTCTTGAAAAAAATGCAATATGGTAAAATTGACTGTAAGCAAACAACATCTGCAAAGTTTGGTGATCTTGCAATCGCTGTAGGATACAATGTTTATGCAGATGATAAAAAACATCTTGGCCTTGCATTAAGATTTAGCGCTCCAACAGGAAATAAAGCTGAAGGCATTTATGTTCTTGAGCCAATCTGGGGCAGAAATGGTCACTGGGCTGCTGGTGGAGAACTCATAGGTCACTGGAGAGCTTGGGAGTCAGACTCAAGTGATACCTACCTTGACCTTTGGATTGATGGAACAGCACAACACGTATTTAGATCTAGACACTTGCGTTCATTTGATCTAAAATCAAATGGCGCTGGTTCTAAATATCTTCTTGTTGGAAAATACACAGGTGGTGTAAGCGCAACATTCCAAAACTGTATAGAGAATGCAATTAATGTCACAACTCTTCCTGTAGAGTCTAGCTTTGACATCGAAGGTAACTTCGTTGCTATGGCAGACTTCCACTTCAATGGCTGGAGCATGGCTCTTGGTTATGAAGGATGGGGTAGAACTTGTGAAAAACTCAAAATTGATTGCAAATGTCCAGGTTCAGTTAATCTAAATGATTATGCAGTACTTGGTCGTCAAACTCCATACTCTACATCTGACTCATCATCAACCGTATTAAACAATGCTGAGCCATTAGCTACAATTAGTAAATCACAAGATCAATTTGATGATAATACAGGTCGTCCAACAGGAGTTGTTGATGCAACAGATCCTGCTAATCGTATTCCTGAAGATGTAAATGAAGCTCTTGATATTTGTGGCCAACGCGCTCACAAAGCATACACAAGTAAAGTGTTCCTTCAAGTAGCTCATACATGGAAAGACTCTGACTATGATCCATACTTAGGTGTTTCTGGAGCTGCAGAGTTCTCACATACTGATAACAGTGCCGTAAGATTCTGGTCAGTTGGTGTTCAAGGAGGACTTGCATTCTAATAATGCAATCTTCACGCGCGATAAGTGTTCAGATAGTTAATTAAAAATTAGAACAAACGTTAAGCGCAAAAATAGTACCACCCGTAAATTCAAATATTGAATTTACGGGTGATTTTTTATAGGATAACTAATAATTTATTAAAAAGGATTATCCTTAAATTTCATGTAACTTTCATAAAATGCTGTTCTTTTTCTATCACTGTGAATGTGACGTATAATTTGCTGAGCACAATCATAACTACTCTTGATTCCTGTATTTACAATAAGATCATAAGTAAACATTGGCTTAAATCTTAGAACACCATTATGCAAAAATTTCTTTTTAAAATTATGCAACATATGATCTACTTTATCTTTTCTTGCTATATTCTCACTACAAATACCTTCAAAGTCTTTCCACAAAATCCAGTCAAATGAGTAAGAAACTTTTTTACTTGAATGATATATCATAATCCAAAATAACTGATATAAAACTTCATAAAAATCTCTATGATTAGATTTATCAATAGATTTATTACGCTTTTGAACATGTTGAGCAATAGTATGCAAAGGACAATAAACTAACACAAAACATATATCGCTATCTACGATTCTGTAAGCTTCTTCTTCCTTCATATTCAATAACAAACTGTCCACAATAATATATTCATATTTATCTTCTATTTCTTTTATCCCTTGGTACAATGACTTATCTTCGGTTTGAAATGTATCAAGATGAAGAGTAGTACTATTATTAAGACTCTTTGATAATTCTTTTGCAAGAGAACTTTTCCCAGCAGAAGAAGCTCCATTCAATAAAATAATTAATGGTTTCAATTCTGCTGTAAAAAATAAACAAAAAAATATAAACATGTTTTTGATGTGATGCGCTTGCACAATATACTCCTAACTGTTTTGTAATGTAAAAATATCTTATCAAGAATATAAAATATTATGCAAAAGCTCAATTCAATCAATAATATCAATCATCATTATTATCATAATCTGATTGTTTTTCATTAACTAAATCTGCATCATGTAAGCTTTTTTCTTTTGGATTAACTTCACCACCATTTTGATCTTCTATCAAAGAATTAAGATTTTCAATATCTTGCAAAGTACTAACAGTGTAATACTCTTTATCTGGATAAAGTTCTTTAAACCATTCAACCAATTGTTTTCCTGGTCCAATACTAATGATAACATCACAACCCTCAAATCCCTTACTTACTTCAAACCATTCTATTCTATGATTCACTCTTCTCATAACAGCAGACTGTAAAGCCTCAGGAGTAGTAACATATACTCCATCAACATTGGTAATCACAGGAGTCTTTAATGGCTTAAACTGAATTTTATGATAATACAACTTTAACTGATCAACAATATCATTCATTAAACTACTATGCAGACCATAGCCTATCCCAATGTCTTTAACCTTACGAATCACATGTTCTTTACAATATTGTTGTACTTTTTCAATAACAATAGATGAACCTGCTATATAAAAACCCTCTTGAGTATTATGAGCAGCAATGTAAGCTTTTTGATTTTCCGTTGAATAAGAATTAATAATTTCCTGCAAACGTTCTATGGAGAAATCTCTCGTAACTTTTAAAACTGAATACTCTTTATCTTGAAGAAACTGATGATAAAATTGAGAATATTTATTCAGAAAATATAATCCATCAACAAATGACAATGATCCTGAAGCAAAGCAAGCAGTATATTCTCCAATTCCATACCCTGCAACAAAATCTGGCTGCAGGCCCTTTCTTTTTAATAGTTCATATAACGAACTTTCAAAAAGAAAAATTGCCAAATATCCATGTTGAACTGAAGAAATTTCTTGACCTGATGAAGCAAAAGAAAGTTTTACAAAATTAATATTCGTTGATCCTGAAGCTTGCTCAAAAAACTCTTGCACCACTCTTGAATCGTCATAAATATCTTTACCCATTCCAACAAACTGTTCCCCATAGCCTGGAAAAACAATCCCTATTCGCTTCATTTTTCCCCTCCTAATTATTATTATCTACATCAGTGAAATCACATGAGATATACGAAGTTGCACTTCACTTTTTCCATACAATACCATCATATCAAACACACTTGGTCCTGAAATTGTACCTAATAGTGCAAATCTTAATAACCGAGCAATATCAGCCATCTTATACTCATGTGTTTTACAAAAGTCCTTTGTCAAAGATAACAGCTGTTGTTTATCAAACTCTACACTTTCAAACTCTTGCTGCAATAACTGTAAAACAACAATCACATCTTTTGCAATAATTTGCTTTAATGCATCCCAATCATAACGCATAGGTAAAGCATAAGCCTGTACGACTTTTTCATATAAATCATAAAGAGTATCTACTCGTGCAAGATATAATGCAATCCAAGAAGCCCTTACAATCTCACTCCACAGACTTGTTTGTTTTTGTAAATCTAGTAAAAGATTATGCTGCATAAGTCCCATAAGTTCATCTATTGACTTCTCTTTTAAGTACACACTATTCATCCAGAGCAACTTGTCATTATCAAACTTTGCTCCACTTTTATGTACCCCTTCAAGAGAAAACAAATCTATCATTTCCTGTTGAGTAAACATCTCTTTATCTTCATAGGACCAACCCAGCCGTACTAAATAATTACATAATGCTTCTGCTAAGTACCCCTGCTTTTTATATGATTCTACAGAAGTAATAGCATCTCGCTTGCTTAGTTTTTGCCCAGACCTACCTAAAATTAATGGAATATGTGCAAATACAGGAATAGGGTAACCTAGTGCCTGATATAATAAAATTTGTTTAACAGTATTAATCAGGTGATCCTCACCTCGAATGACATGTGTAATATTCATATCAAAGTCATCTTGAACAACCGCTAAATTATAAGTCACTGTCTGATCAGAGCGCAAAATAATAAAGTCATCTATCTGTGCAGTAGGAACAGAAATTTCTCCCTTAATAGCATCAGTAAAAGTAAAAATCTCTTGATCTAGGTCAACTTGAAATCGAACAACATAAGGTTGATCCTCTTGCTGCTGATCTTGAGGTAACATTCGACAAGACTTATCATACTGATACGTCTCTTGTTGCAATATTACTTTTTCTTTTTTTGATTGTAATTCTTTTTCAGGACAAAAACACTTATAAGCCTTGCCCTCTTTGATTAGTCGATCAACAATGCTTTTATGTAGTGACAGTTGATCAAATTGATAAACAATTGGCTCATCTGAAACAATTCCTGTCCACTCAAGACTTTGAATAATTGATTGCTCATACTCCTTAGTAGACCTTGCTCGATCAGTATCTTCAACACGAATAAGAAAAGTACCCTTATAGTGTTTGGCAAACAACCAGTTAAATAAAGCAGTCCTTAATGAACCAATATGTAAATCACCTGTTGGAGAAGGAGCAAACCTTACTCGAACAGATTTTTTTATACTATTTTCCATATCTATTTATGAGACCCTAATTTTTCTTCAGCTAGCTTACTCCAAGGAGAAGTAATTAAACTCTCTTTATCATCAATAGAACTTTCCTTGATTAAGCGCTGCCATGTCTCTTGCGCCTTTGCAATGTCCCCTTGTGCTAAATAATAAGCACCTAAAGTATATACCGCTTCTTCAAACATAACGCTTGACTGGCTTTTACAAAACTCTATCAAATCCTGCAATGCAGCACTTGCAACACTTTCATCTTGAGAGTCAAAAGACATCTTAATTCGTTTTAATTCGAAAATATCAAACAATTCAGAATGTTTTGGCATTTGAACTAAAGCATCTTCAAGCACTTTTCTAGACTCATCAACGGTACCACCTTTTTCTAAAATTATCTCTGACTTAAACAATAAAAAATAAGGTGCTAAATAAGAACCCATGTGCTCTTTGTATAAAGCCTCAAGCAATACCTCTGTATCCTGCCAAGCATTTTCAATATTTGTCTTATCTTTTTGCTTATCAGTACTCATTGCCTTATATTGTGTTTTTTCAAAAGACTCTACAACCTCGTATAAAGCTCCAAAGGCATTTGCTTCTCTTCGCTTAATGTAAAAATTATAAAGAAAATAGCCAACAAACAGTGAACATAAAATTCCAAAACCTAATAAAAATTCTTTAACATATTTAGCGCTATACTGCTTTTTTACTATTTTATAATAATCGGCTAAATTTTTTTGAATTTGTGCATACATGCTCATAATTTTTATCCCACATTCGTATGATGAATAACCTTTTTTAACTTCACCAAAGTTACCACAGACTCCAAAAAATTCAATAAAAAAGGCACTCATTTCACAATGGAGTGCCTTTTTTAATTCTTTTCAGAGCGTTATTTTTTGCTTTTTGAAGATTCAGTTACAACCTCTTGAGCAACTTCTTTTGCTTCAGGTGCATGAGCTCCTTTTGTTCGAGCTTCTTTTTCTTGGCGTTTCTTACCACGAGCTTCTAAACGATCTTTCTTGGTTACCAATACCTTAACTCCCTTATAATAGCCGCTTTCTAAGCATACAGTATGTGACATTACTGGAGACCCACTATTTGCACAATGAGTAAAGCTTGAAACTTCTAATCCTTTATTTGCATGACGCTTATTTCGACGGGCCCTGGAGGTCTTTCGTTTTGGTACTGGCATGACTTAATTCCTGATTTCTTTAAAAATTGATATTTCTCTATAGTTATATAGTAATATTTTATCGAAAAAACAATTAAAAAACAAGCTCTATTCTGACTTATCCTTACGCAAATACCCAGCTCGGCACTTACCCCTGACTGAATACCCTTTTTGCATCCATTCACGCAAACCACCTTCATACGCACGAACATTGCTAAAACCCAACCCTGTCAGCAACCTATAAGCATGTCTGCTCAATGGACAACTATAGCTTGCGCAGTGCACAACAATCTTTCTATCTCTAGGCCAGTCCTTCACTTTACGCTTAAGATGATCAAAAGGTATACTTACTGATCTATGAATTCGACAGTCTTTATGAGCTCTTTGACTTAAAACATTAATCAATATAATCTCTGGATCACTTGCTAGCTCATCTCTTAAAACTTCTGCTGAAACCTCTTCAACCTTCGTAATAAGATACTTTACCTCCTGAAAGAATCCCTTTGTTGTATTTGATACAAGAAAAACCCATGCTAACAATGCCATTCTATTCATATTCATACTAACCCTCCCAAAACTCATTAATTTGTTCATTAAAAAATAACAAATTTAACTATTTTATCACAAGGATCTTCATCAAATGAGTATAATTATGCTTCCTAATATTTTATTCTAAAGCCTCTTCCACAATCCCATACAATCTTGCTCAATCTTACCATCTAAGCTCAAAGAAAAAAGCTTTTCATGCAAAACTCCTTGCTCTACTTCTACCTTAACCATCAAATCCTGCATAGTTACTGGTATAATTGTATGTTGTAAAATCTGCTGATCTATAGGATCCTGTAATTCTACAGGTTGCTCAAAAGGAATATCTTGTTGATAGTTTTTACCCCTATCTCCAAACCCTATCAATTCGTCTACTATATCTTGGGGACTTGCAACAAGCTTTGCACCCTGCTTGATCAAATCATGACATCCAGCACTTAATGGATCATAAATTGGCCCAGGTACAGCAAATACCTCACGCCCCTGCTCTAATGCAAATTGAGCAGTGATAAGTGCTCCACTCTTGGATGCTGCCTGTAATACCAAACATCCTGCTGATAAACCTGCAATAATTCTATTTCTCATAGGAAAACATCGAGCCTCAGGCTGCATGTTCATAGGAAATGAGCTTATAACCAAACCTCCTGATTCAATAACTTTTTGAAACAAAGCCTTATTCTTAGGTGGATATTGATGACATAATCCTGATCCAACTACTACTATCGTTTTACCATTATTCTGTAATGCTGCTTTATGTGCATAGGTATCTGCACCAAGAGCACCTCCACTCACAATAACCCATCCATCTTGAATTAAAGGTATAACAACACTTGTTAAACAATCTTGCACATAACCGTGAGCTTTGCGAGCTCCGACACACGCAAGCATCTTGCCTTGCTTAAAAAGACTCACATCTCCTTGATAATAAAGCACAGCCGGCGGCACCTCAATCTGCTTTAGAAGCTCTGGGTAAGCAGTACATAACACAGTCACAAATGATGCTTGATAGCGCTCAATTTCTACTAACTCTTTTTCTAGCAATGACTGATCACAAAGCCCCTGCACAAGCAATTCTGCTCTTTTTTCAGACATTCCAAATCTGATGAAATCTTGCTGTGAAAAATTATATACATCTTGCAAGTTATCTTGCCCAAGATGCTTAATCAAAGTATTAATGGTTCCTGATCCAATCTCAGAAATTAATGAAAGATGTAAAACAATATTTTTTGTATCCATAATCCTCTATACATAAAAAAACGCAGTTTACACTACGTCTTTTTTATTGCTTGATATAAACAGAACTTTTCACTTATCCATGCTTATGTGCATCAAATATCTCATACACACGATTTCTATCTTAACCATAAAAGTCATACTCCCTTAACACTACAACTTCATCTGCTTTTGAATTCCAAAACTTCGCAAAAGCCAAACAAGATACTGGCGCAACAGACAGTACAAATAATAACACAACTCTCATCAAGTGATGTTCTCCAAAACTAATGCTTACTAAATCTACAACAAGAAGTTCCAAATGTATTCCCTGCAGATTCAAGCGACTCAATCTGTTCCTTTTTTAAGGAATAAATGCTAACCCTATGCATCCAAGTAGCTTCCGCTGTTACTACCAATGGAACATATGCTGTTTTATCTAGCATGCGATGTCCAAACCGTATTTGATTAGAAACCTCATTCATATCATCCAATAGGCTTACAGCTTTTCTATTAAATTCATCCATCTGAGAATATGGCATTATATAATATGTATATATTGCATAATGCACTCCACTAGGCAAAGTTCCACGTTTGATTTTATGAGCATCTCGTATATCTTTTGCTGTAATATCTTCTGCAGACTGCGAAGCTTGCAAACAACTAGCAATACACAAAACCAGACAGAACAGTTGCTTTTGAATAGCAGTTCTATAGTTATTCTTCAGATGTATCATCTTTTTTATCAGCATCTTTTGCAGTAGAATCATCTTGCTTTTTTTCTGGCTCACTTTGCTCATCTGCCGCTTCTTTATGCTCTGTAAGCTGTTCCTCTTGTTGCATTTCAGAAAAAGCTACAATTGATGATAACTCTTGCTTTGCATCAAGGCGAATCAGCCTAACACCTTGTGCTTGACGCCCCATAGTGCGAACTTCTTTTGGAGAAATTCGTATCATCTTACCATCACGATCAATCAATAAAATTTCAGATGTTTCATCAACTCGAACAATGCCAATCAACAGACCATTTCTACCACCTGTTGGAATAGTTCTTACACCAAGTCCACCACGATGAGCAACTCTAAAGTCACTAATACGTGTTCGCTTACCATAGCCACGAGATGTTGCAAACAACAGATCTCTATCATCAGAAATCACTTCCATACCGACAACCTCATCTCCACTGCGTAAACGTATACCACGAACACCAGCAGCCTGTCTTCCCATTGAACGAACTTCTGTTGCCTTAAAGTGAATACCCTGTCCATTCTTTGTTGCAATGACAATTGAATCTTCATCATTACAAACTGAACAGAACACAAGCTCATCACCATCATTAAGCGTAACTGCTCTAATACCAGTACAACGAATTTTTACAAAGTTATCTCCAGAAGTACGTTTGATTGTTCCATTTTTAGTAAGAAGCGCTACTGAACGACCTGCAATATCTCCAGAATCAAGAAGCTTTACGATATACTCACCTTCTTGCAACGGAAGCAAGTTAACCAATGCACGACCTTTAGCAATTCGAGATCCTTCTGGAATTTCATAAGCTCTCATGCAATACACACGACCAAAATTACTAAAGAACAGCAATTGTCCATGAGTCGTTGTTACAAACAAATCTTGAACAATATCTTCTGAGTCATCAAGTGATGACATGCCCATTTTACCTTTACCACCACGATGCTGTACTTCATATGTCTTAAGCGGAACACGCTTGATATAACCTTTTCTTGTCAAGGTTACCACAACATCTTCCTCAGTGATTAAATCAAGATCTGAAATACCGTCTACCGGTCCTTCAATTCTAGATCTTCTTGCATCCCCATAAGAATCTTTGATCTCTTCAAGTTCTTTGACAATTTCTTTATCTAATGCTGAAGAATCTTGTAAAACCATTTGATAGTAAGAAATAATTTGCTTTAATTCTTTAATTTCTTCTTTAAGTTTTTCTTGCTCTAGACCAGTAAGTTTTTGCAACTTCATATCAAGAATTGATTTTGCCTGATCTACAGAAAGCATGTATTTTTCATTTAATTTTTCAATAGCCTCTTGTGAAGACTTAGAAGCTTTTAATAAAGCAATAACATTATCAATGTTACCAAGAGCAATTAACAACCCTTCAAGAATGTGCTCTCGGGCTTTTGCTTTTTTCAAATCATATTCAGTACGCTTGTAAACAACAGTTCTTCTATGAACAATAAACTCATCAAGCATTCGACGAAGCGTAAATAATATTGGTTTATTATCAAGCAACGCCAACATTAAAAATGAGACTGTTGTCTGAAGCGAGGTATACTTATAAAGCTGATTTAAAACAACTGAAGGAATTTCTCCACGTTTTAATTCAATAACAAGTCTCATACCCTTTTTGTCAGACTCATCACGAATATTAGAAATTCCATCTACAACTTTATTTTTAACTAAATCTGCAATTTTAATAATCAATTCTGATTTATTAACCTGATATGGCAATTCAGTAACAACGAGCTGATTGCCTTTTTTGGTCTCTTCCTCATCAACAACTGCTCGCAGTACCAAGCTACCACGACCCGTTTGATATGCTCTGACAATTCCTGAGCGACCACAAATAATCCCGCCTGTTGGAAAGTCTGGAGCTGGGACTAATTCAAATAACTCTTCTTCTGAAATATCTTTATTATTCAAAATTGCCAAACAGGCCTCAATAACTTCTGTAAAATTATGAGGAGGTATAGATGTTGCCATACCAACCGCAATACCAGATGATCCATTAATCAATAAGTTTGGATACCGAGAAGGAAGTAATGTTGGCTCAACGGTTGACTCATCAAAGTTTGGTACAAAGTCTACTGTTTCCTTACCTAGATCAGCTAGAAGATCTTGGCATATTTTTTTCATTCTAACTTCAGTATAACGCATAGCAGCTGCATTATCCCCATCAACAGAACCCCAGTTCCCTTGACCATCTAAGAGCGGATATCTCTTAGAAAAGTCTTGCACCATACCAACCATAGCATGATACACAGCCTGATCACCATGAGGATGATAACTTCCAAGCACGTCACCAACAACACGAACTGATTTTCTATAAGGACGATTATGAAGCAACCCTAAAGTATGCATAGCATACAAAATACGACGATGTACGGGCTTTAAACCATCTCGCACATCTGGAATCGCACGAGACACAACAACAGACATTGCATAATCAAGGAATGACGACTTTAACTCATCTTCAATCAAAATTGGATAAACACCTAACTCTTTTTTCTCTTGATTCGTATCAGAACTCATTCAATTCCTTTTTGAAATTACGCAATTTCGATTACAATACTATGCTTGACAATGACCTGTCAATACAAAAATTTATTTATTAAAAGAGTACTACAAATTGAACAAAACTACAAGAAAAGAAAGACTGCAAGGGACTTTGGCTAGTGCTCTTAATTTGTTCTTTTTTTAGAATTCAGAATATACTGAGCATGCATCAATCGACGCTCACATTCTACATCAAAAAACCCACCCAATTCAAGCTCTTGCTTAAACTTTAATGTAAAAAAACATAATTGGTCATACAATAATTTTTTGGCAAAAGACGAAATCCCATCTTGCTTCATTGCTTGTTGTATCATCTGACAACCTTTAAAATAATTTTGCAAATCTTTAAATCCAGACTCTTCATTAACATCCAATAATTCTTGTAACAATTGAACTATAACTTGATTTACAAATATTACATCTAAAGTTGATTTATAATAATTCAGGTATTGCTGATTAATAGATCGCATGTCTGAAGCTCGAGAAAATAATTCGCTTACATATTCGTACTCATCTGACCTAATTACCTCTCTAGGATTTGCCACCGATCTCTGGACAAAATTTTTTACAATAAGTGATAATTGATAAGGCATTACCAATGTCCCCGGGATATGCCTTTCAATATCAACGGATGATCCATAACATATCCAAGGCCTTACATCTTGTACAAACGTATCAAAACCATTCTGACAACTTGGAACCACCTCAAGAAAGCGGCTCGGTATGTATGTCCTTGATGTCAAACAAGGAGCAACTCGTGAAAACATTGGCAACACAGAACTAAAACCACATAGCAATAAAGAAAAAAGTATCACATATCTCATTATATAAAGCACACCTATAATTAAATTTTTATTAATTACAAGTTACCACATAGGTTAAAAAGCTCAATAAACTAAACCTAAAACACCGACTTAATAAGATTATGCTCTTCATCATCACCTGCAAGCTTCCAAAAGACAACTCCCCTTAAAAGCTTTTGCTTAGCATATACGACTTTTTCCTGCACTGAGCGCTCATCATCAAAACTAACAAATACTTCACTTGCAGGACAATATAAAGAAGGAACTTTTGATTTATCATTCCATCTATACTTACATAAAGCATTTTGCACATACAATTTCTTAATTTGATCATACGTAACCGAACCCGTTATATCAGTTTTTTCAAATGCAGAGCCAAGCTTGTTTTTTGTCTTGTCAAATACATGTCCATATAGAGGAACTCCCAATACAAGCTTATGTGGAGAAATATCCAAATCCATTAATCCGCTTATTGCATTATCAACACTAAAAGATGACCACGGATTACAAATAGGAGCATTATGCCCAACTCCATTTCCATCAGTTGTAGTAAAGTTGTACGCCATGACATGAAACCAATCTACAAAAGAAACACACTTTTTTAAGGGCAAAGCATTGTATACTTTTTGATTCACCTGCAACGCTACCGTTAATAGTGAACGCTTACCTTGACGCTTTGTTCGCTCATTTAATAATTTTTTTAATGAAATAATCATTGTTTGATACGCTTTTGCCTCTTCTTCTGGCACAACATTATTAAGCCACTCCCAATCAAGATCAAGTCCATCAAACAGTCCTTCATATTCATACAGCACAGAACTATCCAAACCGGTCTTTGTATGTTTAAATTGATACTCAAACTTATCCAAGATATCAACACAAGACTTAGCAAACGTTTTAAGAAGTCCCTTTTGCACAATTTCGGAAATATCTTTACTATAGGTTCCGCCACCTACTGACAATAGCACCTTTAGCTGAGGAAAGTTTTTCTTAAGCTCAATTAATTTTGCAAAATTCCCAGCAACCTTTTTTCTTTTTTCAAAGTTTGCACCAACATCTGCCCATGGATCTTGCAGCTCACACTTTCCTGTTTGAGGGTTTGGCTTTACAAAAGCATAAACAACATGCGTTAACTTATCAGCTATAGGGTAAAGATCTTTAACCGTATACTTACTTTGTCCATATATATCCCAACCTGCAAAATAAGCTGCTGCTACATTGCCAGGCTTTACATGTGCATATTTTTCAGGTACTGCAGCAGGACAAGATTGAGAAGAATGAGAAGCATGCGTAAAAAAAAGTATAGATATTAATAAGCTCACACTTACAATTGAAAACTTCATATTCCCCCTCCATTTTATAACCCCCACATACATATGGTAACAATTATACAAAGAGCTTTTCAAGACTTAACTGTTTTTTAAACCTATAAGCAATTCTATTTGTCAGAAACTAAAACCCTGTAGGTAGTCAATTATAATAAGAAAGTACAATTTCCTTGATGCTTTTTTTACCATACAAACCAAATTCAATTTACAACGTCCAAATCTTTGCTTACACTACCTACATGAGTAAAAAAATTAATTTAAAAAAATTCACTCCTGATAAAATCAGGAATTTTTCTATTATTGCCCATATTGATCACGGTAAATCAACATTAGCAGACAGACTCCTTGAGGTTACAGGAACCCTGTCTACACGGGGTGGATCAAACGAGCAATTTTTAGATAAACTTCAAGTAGAAAAAGAACGTGGCATCACGGTTAAAGCGCAAACTGCATCTATGATCTACAAGCATAATGGTGAAGAATATCTGCTCAATTTGATTGATACTCCCGGACACGTAGATTTTAGCTATGAAGTTTCTCGATCATTATATGCATGTCAAGGAGCACTCCTTTTAGTTGATGCAGCTCAAGGGGTACAAGCTCAAACCATGGCTAACTTCTATCTAGCATTTGAACAAGACTTAAAAATATTACCTGTTCTAAACAAAGTTGATCTTCCAAATGCCAATCCTGAACGAGTGAATAAAGAACTTCATACTCTATTCGATTTTGAGGATCATGAAGTATTACTCAGCTCTGCAAAAACAGGTCTTGGTATTGATGATATTTTACAAGCAATAGTCTCTCAAATTCCACCTCCTCCAACAAAACCCGAAGAATCCCTCAAGGCACTACTCTTTGATTCATGGTACGATGGCTACCGAGGAGTTATTTGTTTAATTGCAATACAAAATGGCATGATAAAAAAAGGTGACACGATTTATCTTCACCAAAGTGATGCTCGTTATGAAGTCCTTGAAATTGGCCTCATGTATCCAAGCGAAACACCAATGGATGCTTTATATGCGGGACAAGTTGGATACATTATCACCGGTATGAAAACAATCAAAGAAGCCCGCATTGGTGATACTATCTCACTTCCAAGAAGTAATGTGAAACCATATCCAGGGTTTAAACCTGCAAAACCAATGGTATTTGCTGGCATTTTCCCTGTTGATTCTTCTGATTTTGAAATATTGGCAGACGCTATTGAAAAACTCACACTCAACGATGCAAGTGTTACCGTAGAGAAAAAAACAAGTGCTGCTCTTGGTCTAGGATTCCGTTGTGGATTTCTAGGGCTCCTCCATATGGATGTATTCAAGCAACGACTTGAACAAGAATATGGTATTAATATCATTGCTACTGCTCCAAGCGTACTCTACCACATCGACCTTAAACATGAAAAAGGTACGATTTCTATTGAAAATCCATCAGAGTTTCCTGATCCTGCACAAATTGAACATATACAAGAGCCAATCTTGTCTTCAACAATTATTGTACCAAAACAGTTTCTTGGAAACATTTTAAAACTCTGCCAAGAACATCGAGGCATTCAAAAAGATATGTCATATCTTGATGAAGAACGCGTACTGCTAACTTATCAACTTCCTCTCAATGAAGTTGCAACAGATTTTTATGACAAACTTAAATCTGTCAGTTCTGGCTATGCGAGCTTTGACTATGAACCAACAGGTCATGAACCATCTGACTTAGTCAAAATGGATATCTTGCTCAATGGTAATCCTGTTGATGCTCTTTCAATCATTGTACATAAAAGTAAAGCAACAACGCTTGGTCGAGAGCTTGCTGAAAAATTAAGAAAAATTATTCCTCGACAACTTTTTGAAGTAGTTATCCAAGCAGCAATTGGAGCAAAGATTCTGGCACGTGAACGCGTTGCACCTCTTCGTAAAAATGTAACAGCAAAGTGCTATGGCGGTGATATCACTAGAAAACGCAAGCTTCTTGAAAAACA
>Ga0114932_10001503_pt1 | contig 26361 bp, 25 predicted proteins | sample 2SBtaG_2_FD_87286 | JGI IMG/M metagenome (GOLD analysis project Ga0114932, IMG submission 87286) | Deep subsurface microbial communities from Kolumbo volcano to uncover new lineages of life (NeLLi) - 2SBTROV12_ACTIVE470 metaG | ecosystem: Environmental > Aquatic > Marine > Volcanic ...
AAATTAACCTGACACAGAATTTTGAACGCTCTCTATTTTTTCTGCGAATACAGATCTTTCGAGTATTGCTTAATTTGCAATTCGCTTTAAAAAGCACTGTTTTACGAGGTTAGTGCGTTTAAAAAATTAGCTTTTCTTCAGATAAACTATTTCTCTCTTCTAAAAAGTCGATAAAATAGTGCCAAGATAAAAAATAAAATTTTCTTGGGATGAAAAAATATGTCTAGGTTCAGGTTTTTCTTCTTTTTAATTGTTTGTGCTAGTTCCCTTTTAGGCAGTTCCATTGTCGTTTTTGCAGAGCAGGAGACCCAAGACCCCTCGGGCTTGCCTTATGAGCACCTGCAAACATTTACTGAGATTTTTGCACGTATTCAACAAGACTATGTCGAAACGGTACCGGATGAGCAGTTGTTGGAGGATGCCGTCAGAGGGATGTTGGTTGGCTTAGATCCTCATTCTGCTTATCTTGATGAAGAAGAATACCAGGATTTAAAAGTAGGTACGTCCGGTGAGTTTGGCGGGCTCGGTATAGAAGTCACCATGGAAGATGGTTTTGTCAAGGTGGTCTCACCAATTGATGATACCCCGGCCCAAAAGGCAGGTTTATTGTCAGGGGATCTTATTGTACGCTTGGATGAAAAGCCGGTTAAAGGTATGACACTCAATGACGCGGTCAAAATTATGCGTGGCAAACCGGGTAGCAGTCTTTTATTGACCATTATTCGGGAAGGCGAAAGTGCACCACTGAAGAAAACAATCGTGCGCGCAATCATCAGCGTTAAAAGTGTTAAATTCAGAACGCTGGAAGAAGGCTTTGGTTATGTTCGAATCAGTAATTTTCAAATGAAAACCGGTGCTAATTTAAAAGAAGCGATTGAAGCCTTAAAGAGCGAAAACAAAGAGGGTTTAAAAGGCCTAGTGTTAGACCTTCGCAATAACCCCGGCGGGGTTTTGAATGCGGCTGTTGAAGTGAGTGATAGCTTTCTGGAAAAAGGATTAATTGTCTATACCCAAGGCCGTATAGACAATTCAGCGCTTAAATTTAATGCAGCACCTGGGGAATTGTTAGACGGTGCGCCCATTGTAGTGTTGATTAATTCAGGGTCAGCATCGGCCTCTGAGATTGTCGCCGGAGCGCTTCAAGACCATAAGCGCGCAGTGATTATGGGTAACAAATCTTTTGGTAAAGGGTCGGTTCAAACGATTATGCCGACCAGTAATGGTGGTGCGGTAAAACTGACTACGGCGCGCTACTACACGCCTTCGGGCCGATCGATTCAGGCTGAAGGGATTGATCCTGATATTGTTTTAGGGCGAGTTAAGTTGGAGTCTCTCGATGAACCCGTTTTTGCACCGGTTAAAGAATCAGATCTATCGGGACATTTAACGCAAGGCGAGGAAAAAGAAAAGCAACCGAAAGGTGACTCAGATGAAAATAACAAGACGATTCCAACCGTAAAGGATTACCCCTTGAATCAGGCTTTAACGTTGCTTAAAGGCATGAGTATCCTGAAATAGCTTTTTGATGTTGGGGCGGGTGTTGGTGTGTTGATATTGAGGCGGCTTGTTCGTTGTTTTTTATGCCTTAGCATGATCATTTTTAACGCCGGTATTTTGGCGCAAGATAAGCCGGGCATCGCTATTATTATTGATGACATGGGCTATGATAAAGCCCTAGGTCAGAGGGCTATTGACCTGCCCGGTGCACTGTGTTTTTCTTTCTTGCCTTATGCACCCTTTACCTTAGAATTAGCAGAAAATGCATTTTCTCACGGCAAGGAAGTTTTGGCGCATATTCCCATGCAATCTTTTGAACCTAAAAACCTAGGTAAAGATGGGTTGACGTGGGCGATGGATAAAAGTGAGTTAACAGAAAAATTAATCACCCAAATCGCTGAAGTTCCTCATGCAATAGGGGTGAATAATCATATGGGGAGTTTGTTAACGCAAGACAGAGAATCCATGCAATGGGTCGTAGCAGCCTTGCAAGAATCAACGACAGAAGAATTGTTTTTTCTAGATAGCCGGACGACCAAGTATACCGTTGCAGAACGGGTAGCTTTTGAGTCAGGTCTGGCGACCGCGAGAAGAGATGTTTTTTTTGACCATACAGATAATGAGCAGGCTATCAAAGAGCAGTTTCAATCATTGGTCAGTTTAGCAAAAGAGCAAGGTTTTGCCATTGGTATTGGGCATCCGAAAAGAAACACACTGAAAGTCTTGTTTGAGGTTTTAAATCAGTTAGATGATTACGGTGTTGTTTTAGTGCCGCTCTCTAAGCAGTTGCTAAAAAAGCTCCCCATACCTGAGCCGTTGCAATCGTCAGGCGATGGGGGTGATATCTATAAATAGGTGGGTGTTGTAGATAAAATGATTATTGGTAGTAAACGGTGAACTCATCGAGTGCTGACAGCATCCCCTCGGCCTGTGAGTCGTCCTCGTCTGTGAGTTCGAAAGCATTAAAGCCTACGCGGTTAAGGTAGTAGACCTGATCGCGGTGAAATCCGCCCACCGCTCTGATTTCGCCTTTGAATTGGTAACGATCTCGTAGTAATTGCGCTCTTGAGAAGTTTCTACCATCGGTAAAAACAGCGAAATTTAAGGCAATTAAACTAAAATGCTCAAGGTCGCTGAGCAGTGTGTCGAAATCATCTTCAATGTTTAATGACACCCCTATTTCACCGGCGTGATTTAATAATGTTTCTTTGTCAGCCAGCCAGCGGGTGTAGGTGACGATAATATTCCCATTGGGAATGATGGTGTCATCTGGAATATGGCTCCATGAGTCCGTGATAACTTCTCTGTTTTTAATTAGGCGCATATACTTTATCTTTAAAAGGGCTAATACCAATACGGTTTACAGTGGCTAGGAAATTTTCATCCTCCAGCCGTTTTCCAAGGTAAACCTCAAGAATAGTTTTAATGGTTGGAGTGATTTCATCTTTGCTGACAGCGGGTCCTAAACGGCGACCGAGTGCAGCGTTTTCATCAGATGATCCCCCAAGAGTGATTTGGTACCATTCGACACCTTTTTTATCGACACCTAAGATACCTATGTTACCGACGCTTTGGTGAGCACAACCATTCATACAACCGGAAAGATTTATTTTTAGGTCGCCTAAATCATGGATGTAATCCATGTTATCAAATAAGTTATTGATGTCTTGTGCGATACCGATTGAACCGGCATTTGCCAGTGCACAGTAATCAAGTCCGGGGCAGCAAATCATATCTGTAATGCAGTTAATGTTTGGCGTAGCGAGGTTTAATGCCTCAAGTTGTTGCCATAAGGGATATAAGTTAGCCTGCTCAATATCGGCTAGAACAAGATTTTGTCGATGCGTGCTACGGATAAGTCCAAAACTGAATTGGTCAGCCAGATCAGCGAGTGCATCCAGTTGTTGGTGGGTAATGTCGCCCGGCGGAGCGTCGGGTGCTTTTAATGAAACGTAAGCGATGCGGTAGCCGGATTTTTTATGCGCAACAGTATTATGTTTATACCATAGTGCAAAAGCAGTATCGTTTGCCAAGTGTTGTTCGTGACTGAGATCAGATTTGGCGGTTGCTGAATAGTCAGGCTCTGCGAAGTGACTTTTAACGTCATTGATCCGATCTTCGGTTAATTCCATACCGTTTTTAATCGCTTGCCACTCGGTTTCAACCATTTGGGCAAAGGCTTCAACCCCTGTTTCTCTCACTAATATTTTAATACGGGCTTTATATTTGTTGTCTCTACGACCATTTAAATTGTAGACACGTAGAATCGCTTCTAAATAAGAGAGTAAATGTTTTTTCTCAAGATAAGGGCGTATTACTTGACCGATAACCGGTGTACGACCTAAGCCACCGCCCACAAGAACTTTAAAACCAATCGTGCCGGTATCATCTTTTACGAGATGTAAGCCGATGTCATGGAGTTGTGTGGCGGCACGGTCTTGTGTTGATGCGCTCACGGCTATTTTAAACTTACGCGGAAGATAGGCAAATTCAGGATGCAGTGTCGTCCATTGTCTAATAATTTCGCAATAAGGTCTGGGGTCTTCAATTTCATCAACACAGACACCCGCTAAAGGATCACTGGTTGTATTTCTCAGGCAGTTTCCGCTGGTTTGGATCGCGTGCATTTGAACGCTTGCTAATTCTTCCAGTAAGTCGGGTACTCTTTCTAATTTTGGCCAGTTGTATTGTATATTTTGGCGGGTCGTGAAGTGTGCGAACCCTTTATCGTAATCACGAGCAATGCTCGCCAGCTTGCGGAATTGGGTTGAAGAAAATAAACCATACGGTCCAGCTACCCGCAACATGGGTGCGTGAGTTTGGACATAGAGTCCATTCATCAGTCGTAGGGCCCTGAATTCATTATCAGGAATCTCGCCTTTTAGAAATCGTTCAGTCTGATCGCGGTATTGTATAACGCGATCGTCAATAATTTTTTGGTCAATATCGTTGTATTGGTACATATTTTACAAGGCTAACTTTAATCATTGAAAATAATTTTAACTAACTATGATATACCCCTATAGAGCAAATGAAAAGTTTAATAAAAGATGATAAGCTTCTAAGGTTAAGCATGGTGGGTTGAAATTTACTATGAAATTTGGATTTTTGTTTTAATTTAAGGGGGCTAGAGTGTTTTTTAGGCGTTTAATTATGTTAGTGCCGTTGTTTTTGGTGTCAGAGCTGGCGTCAGCGGCGGAAGTCAATAACTTAGGGTTAACCGGTACAGAAACGGGAATTTTTACGGTTCTTATTTTTATAATTGCTTATGGTTTTGTGATGGCTGAAGAATTCACCCATTTACGGAAATCAAAACCCGTTATTTTCGCAGGGGCAGTGATTTGGGCGCATGCTGCTTATCTGGCTTCGGAAGCAGGGGTGGCGGTCGAGCAAACACACCAAGTCTTCGAGCGTAATTTGGTGGAATTTGCTGAATTAATGTTGTTTTTGATTGTGGCAATGACCTATGTAAATTCTATGGCTGAGCGTAATGTATTTAATGCTTTGCGGTCTTGGTTAGTGAGAAAACATTTTAATTATCGACAGTTATTTATCATAACCGGCATCATTACCTTTTTCTTATCAGCTGTTGCTGATAATTTAACTTCTGCTTTACTTGTAGGGGCAGTGGTATTAGCGGTGGGGAGAGGAAACCAGCGTTTTATAAGTATAGGGTTTGTTAATCTTGTGGTCGCTGCTAATGCGGGTGGCGCTTTTAGTCCGTTTGGCGACATTACTACGTTAATGGTTTGGCAGGCAGGTTATGCTGAGTTTTTTGATTTCTTTAACCTCTTTATTCCCTCAGTCGTTAATTACGCTGTTCCAGCGGCATTTATGTATTTTGCAGTTCCAAATGAACAGCCCGAACAATCTGCAGATGAAGAGGTTGTTGGTCTTAAAGTAGGGGCTATTCCCGTTTGCGCCTTGTTTGCCTTAACGATCGTATTAGCGGTTAGTTTTAAACAACTTATTCATTTACCACCTTTTATGGGAATGATGTTGGGGCTGTCTCTTTTAATGCTGTATGGCTACTACCTAAAGATAACCTGTTCGGAACATGAAGGTGATTATCGGTTCGATATCTTTCGTAAAATACGCGATGCTGAGTGGGATACGCTTTTCTTCTTCTTTGGTGTTGTCTTTGCTGTAGGTGGGCTAGGTTATATCGGTTATCTGGAGTTACTTTCGGGAGCGATGTATGACACGTTAGGCGCGACCACGGCTAATATTTTGGTCGGTGTTTTGTCAGCAATTATTGATAACATACCGGTTATGTTTGCCGTATTAAGTATGAATCTTGATATGGATTTGTACCAATGGTTGCTAGTCACGTTAACTGCCGGTGTTGGTGGTTCATTGCTTTCAATCGGTTCTGCAGCGGGTGTTGCCTTAATGGGGCAATCCAAGCAGATGTATACTTTTTTTAGTCATGTTAAATGGATGCCGCACATTGCCTTAGGTTACATTGCCAGTATTTTTGTCCATTATCTGATTAATGGGTAGTTTGAGTTTGCTTCATTCTTAACGAATGAGGCAATGATGTATGGCTGATATGCCTTTTCAAGGCTGGCTGAATGCATTGCGGGTTTATCGTCAGCCCCGGGTGATTGCAATGATCTTCCTGGGGTTCTCGGCGGGCCTCCCTTTTTTGTTGGTGTTTTCTACGCTGTCGGCGTGGTTGCGCGATGAGGGGGTTGCCCGTTCTGTTATTGGTTATTTTGGTTGGGTCGGCATGACCTATTCAGTTAAAGTTCTTTGGGCACCTATTGTTGATAAAGTGCCGGTATTTGGAGTGACACGGTGGCTAGGCCGAAGGCGTAGTTGGTTGCTTGTTGCACAGGTAGGCGTTGGCTTGGGTTTGTATTGCATGGCTCAGTTGAATGTTGAAGCTGAGATTGAAAGTGTGGCGATTTGCGCCGTTATCATTGCCTTTTGTGCAGCTACCCAGGATATTGTGATTGATGCTTTTCGTATTGAATCTGCAGAGGTAAAACTACAAGGTGCGATGGCGGCGTCCTATGTGTTTGGCTATCGGTTAGCGTTGTTAGTCGCTGGTGCTGGGGCGTTATATATTGCAGATTTTTATAGCTGGCAGGTAGCCTACTTTGTTATGGCTGGGTTGATGGGGGTCGGTATAGTGACAACTCTATTGTTAAATGAACCGGTACCTTTAGTATCAGCGGATGATGCTCAGTCTTCGGGAGAATATTTAAAGCCATACAAGAAAGTATTGGTTTGGTTTGTGGGTGCGGTTGTCAGTCCTTTCAGTGATTTTTTTAAACGTTTTGGTCGTTTTGGTTTTACGGTTCTTGCTTTGGTTGCGGTCTACAAACTGAGTGATATTACGATGGGGATGATGGCGAACCCTTTTTATCTTGATTTAGGATTTACAAAACAGGAAATAGCGCAAGTAACGAAAGTCTTCGGCTTTTTTATGACGTTGTTGGGTGCTTTTATCGGCGGCGTGATGGTGGTTCGTTATGGTGTCATGCGACCGTTGGTTTTAGGGGCTGTTTTGATTGCTGCCACTAATTTGTTATTCTCGATTTTAGCCATTGCTGAGCCTGATTTACAATTGTTAGCGATTGTTGTGAGTATGGATAATTTAAGCGGAGGGCTGGCCACAGCCGTTTTTATTGCCTATTTATCCAGTTTGACTAGTATTGCGCATACAGCCACGCAATATGCTTTGTTCAGTTCCTTGATGACTTTGCCTGCTAAATTTATAAGTGGTTTCTCAGGCGTGATTGTTGATAGCTACGGGTATTATCATTTTTTTCTGTTTGCAGCCGGTTTGGGGCTTCCGGCTATCATTTTAGCCTTTGTCGTGTTCTGGCGCTCTAAGGTTGTCTTATAATATGCGTGTTTTTAAAGATCCAGTGCGTAATCGATAATTAAGGGGGCGTGATCTGAGAATCGCTCATCTTTATAAATGCTTGCCGTTTGTGCATTGCCCTTAAGGTTTGGACTGGACAGTTGGTAGTCGATACGCCAGCCAACATTCTTAGACCATGACTGACCACGGTTTGACCACCAAGTGTATTGCTCTGGGTTCGGGTTTAGAGTGCGAAAAGTATCATTCCAAAGATTCTTTTCAATAAGTTGATCCATCCAAGCACGTTCTTCGGGAAGGAATCCTGAATTCTTTTTATTGCCGCGCCAATTTTTTAAGTCTATTTCTTTATGGGCGATATTCCAGTCGCCGCAAATGATATAGTGACGACCATTGTTTGAGAATTCATTTAATAAAGGCATAAAGCGTTCTAAGAATTCAAATTTTATCAATTGCCTTTCTTCGCTAGAGGAGCCAGAGGGTAGATAAAGTGAGATAATGCTGAGAGCACCAAACTGAGCTTCTAGGTAGCGACCCTCGCTGTCGGCGGGAGCCCAGCCGAGATTGGTAATAATTTGACTGGGTTCTTTCTTGCTATAAATAGCTACGCCACTGTAGCCTTTTTTGACCGCGTCGTGGTAATAGCAATGGTAGGATTTAGGCCAAAAGATCTCGGCGCTGAGTTGGTCAACCTGAGCTTTCGTTTCTTGAATACAGATAATATCGGCATTTTGCTGGGGTAACCATTCAAAGAAGCCCTTTCGAGCAGCAGCACGAATGCCATTTGCATTGAGTGTTATTATTCGCATTAGTGAAAAGTCTATTGCTAGAATTAAATAAGGTGGGTATTATATGCAGTTAGCTGTAAATATTGTAACTAATTTGATCGGTGTGTTGTTTAAATGAAATCAGAAATTCATCCAGAGTATAATCAAATTACGGTAACCTGTGGTTGCGGTAATAATTTTCAAACAGGGTCGGTATTAAGAAAGGATCTTCACGTGGAGGTTTGTTCTGCATGTCATCCTTTTTACACAGGTAAGCAAAGAATTGTCGATACGGCTGGCCGAGTAAATAAATTCCACGAGAAATACGGAAAATAGATACACTCGGAGTTTGGGTGTAGCTGTTTTTAGAGGGTTGCTTAGGGAACTGAGTAACCCTTTTTATTTTAGGGTCATTTAGCTTAGAAAAGGCTATCCATAGGTGTAATACTGTTATTTTCAGGTATTTTCTGATGGTGTTCTTTAGGTATTTTTCTGGGTGCAAGTTCTTGTCGAAAATATTCCCAAACACCTTTTTTAGTGGGTTTTTCAGGGAGTCCTGTTGTCGGATTGATGTAGCTCTTGACGATACCTTTGGGAGGGGTGAAAGATTCTTCGGGGTGTTCTTGTAATGCGGTTTTCATGTAGTCTATCCACATAGGGAGCGATGTTCGTCCCCCGGTTTCTTTTTTCCCAAGGGGTTTAGAATTATCGAAACCAACCCAGGTGATCGTTGTTATTTTAGGGGAAAAACCATTAAACCACGCATCGCGTTGTTGATTGGTTGTGCCTGTTTTTCCTGCCAGATCTTTTCTACCTAATGACTTTGCCCGTCTTGCGGTTCCTCGGTTAACCACATCTTGTAATAAACTGTTCATTAAGAAGTTAATTTCAGGCGATATAATTCTAGGTGCATAGTTGTTTTTATGTTGTTGTGTGACTTTGCAGGTTGTACACGCTACTTTGCGCTGTGTTTGAAAAATAATTTCGCCCTGACTGTTTTCTATGCGTCTTATCGCATAGGGTTCTATCAAAAAGCCACCATTGGCAAAGACTGAAAAAATTCGGGCCATTTCTAATGGTGAAGCGGTACCACTTCCTAAGGCCAGTGTTAAGTTGTTGGGGAGTTGGGCCTCAGAAAGACCAAAACGTTTAGCCGTAGAAATTATTTTGGCTATCCCTATTTCCCGTAGTAATCGAATTGAAATTAAATTTCTTGATTTTCTTAATGCAGTTCTTAGTCGAGTGGGACCAAAGAACTTACCGCTGTAATTTTCAGGACGCCATTCAGTTTTATTGGATTGGCTTTCGTAAACGATAGGAGCATCATTGATAATGCTCGCTAGGGTATAGCCATTTTCTAGAGCGGTGGTATAAAGTATCGGTTTAAAACCAGACCCGGGTTGGCGTTTGAGTTGGGTGGCTCGATTAAATTTACTGCGCTTAAAATCAAAGCCACCGACCAGCGAAATAATGGCGCCTGTTTGTGGGTCGATAGAAATCAATGCACCCTCAACCTCCGGTTCTTGACTGAGTCGCCATTGGCCGTTCCTAGACTGCCTTACTCGGATAAGCGTATCGGGTTGGAAGCTTTCTTCGATGGTGTTTTTTGGATTCGTGCTTTGGGATGGTAGCGCCCATTTAAAATTTTTCCGAGAGATAATGATTGTAGTTTTATCGGCTAATTGTGCCGTAATTTGATCGGGGTTTACTGCTTTAATGGTCGCAAGGATGGTATCGCCAATGTATTGTGAAGTGCGTAATGGATCAATTGGCTCGGCCCGATAACCGTGGCGTTCCTCGTAATTGTGTAATGCATTTCGTAGCGCGCTAGTGGCTGTCTTTTGTAGTTTAATATTTAATGTTGTGTAGACCTTTAAGCCGGATTCATAAGCTTTATCGCCGAGTAAATCAATAACTTTTATTCTGACCATATCAGAAAAATAGGGAGCGGTTACCGTACTAAGTTGTTTTTGTCGGGAAGCGGTAATCGGTTGTGCGTGGGCATCATTAAATTCAACTTGATTAATATAACCTAATGTTAACATTCGATTTAAGACATAGTCGCGTCGTATTAAGGCGCGGTCTGGGTCGTTAATAGGGTTTAGGCTCGAGGGTGCTTTAGGTAAACCGGCAATCATTGCCAGTTGAGCAAGAGATAATTTCGCGAGGGGTTTTCCATAGTAAACCTCGGCAGCAGCGACAACACCATAAGCTTTTCGACCTAAAAATATTTTGTTGATATAAAGTTCAAGTATTTCATTTTTGGTTAATTCATTTTCAATCTTTAATGCCAAGATAATTTCTTTTATTTTTCGGATGTAGGTTTTTTCGCGGGTGAGTAAAAAGTTTCTGGCAACCTGCATGGTAATTGTACTGCCGCCTTGTTTCTTTTTTCCAGAGATGACGAGTTTAAAGATGGCGCGTAAAAGTCCTCGTACATCAACACCGTGATGGTTATAAAATCGTTGGTCTTCAGAGGCTATAAAGGCATTCAAGAGCTGTTCTGGAACCTTATTATAGGAAATAGGTGTACGTTTTTTTTCACCAAATTGATCGATTAGGACATTGTTGTGACTGTATATTTTTAACGGCGTTTGGTAGTTAATATTTTTTAACGAAGCGGTGTTGGGTAGCTCAGTGATTATAGTGGTATAAATCAAGATACTTAACAAGGTAAGACTAGTGAGGACAGTTGTCACAAGTAAGGCAGGTTTAGTCATTGGGTAATGTAGTGGAAAATTTTGTTAAATATTGAGGGGTTAAGTTAATAAAAGTATAAGCAAGTCGTGACGGTCATTAATCTTAACAAAATTTAGTGTAATAAGTGAGTAATAAGAGTCGGGTCCTGTAGTGCTCGTTAAGGATGGCTATTTTAAGTAAAAAAATTTTGAGTAATTTAATCTCTGACTATACTTCAGTAACAATTAATTGAGTAATCAGGGCTTAAATGGAATGACTTTTCTGAAAAATATAGCTGTTTTATTCCGGCAGTATCTTTTTCCTGCGGGAGAATCAATGGTTGCTGTTGATGTTCATGCAGCAGAATTTAGGGTCATAGAGTTAGCTAAGAAAAGTGACCAATATACCGTAGAAAATTTGTTTTGTTACCAACTTAACAGTGGGGCCTCTTCAGAGCTTGAAACAATTGGGTTCGAAGATAAATCAGCAGCACTTAAAAAGATCGTCGAAGAGTTAGGGTTAACGGGTAGGTCTATCTGTAGTAGCGTTTCGAATGCGTTAGTGATGAGTAAGATTATTGAATTATCCGCAGCACTAAGCCTCGTTGAAATAGAACATCAGGTGATGTTAGAAATTGATCGCTTTGTTCCTTATCCGATAGAAGAAATTAGTTTTGATTATGAAATTCAGGGCGATTCAGGAGGGGGTGAGGGGCAGATTAATGTTTTGTTGGTAGCTTCCCGTAGAGAGAATATTGATGATCAAGTTGCAGTATTATCTGCTGCAGGATTAAAGCCCGTTATTTTAGATGTTGATGTGTATGCAATGGAACGTGCTTTTTCTTTGTTAGTTGCTCAGTTGCCTGAGAGTGTTCTTGAAAAACCTGTTGCTATTTATGATTTTAGGGGTAATTCAGTTACCTTATATGTCATGTACGGTGAACGAAATATTTATACGCGGGAGCAGAATTTAGGGAGTCAACAGATAAAAAAAGAATCTCATGGTTTTTATGATCCTGAGACGTCACTGCCAGAAAATGGGTCGGAGGAGGGCTTAAATCAGGCCGATAATCCGGTAGCTATTATTAATAATGCTGTGGTCATTCAACAGGTTTTGAGAGGTTTGCAGTTTTACGAGGCTGCCAATATAAATGATCCGGTTGGGCATATTGTTTTAGCGGGTGATGTTGCTGTGAATAATGATATTGATGAGGCCATAAAGCAACAAGTAGGACTGGCCATATCAATAGCTGATCCTTTTAAAGACATGGTTGTTTCAAAGCGACTTGATAAGTTGGACCTGACCCCGTCACTATTTATGATTGCCTGTGGATTAGCGCTTAGGGGGTTTGTTAATGGCGCTCATTAATCTATTGCCTTGGCGAGAGCAAGAAAGAAAAAAGAAGCGCCGTAAATTTATAGTGGCTATGGTCGTTGCTGCGGCAGTAGCGGTAGTTGTTTTAATTTTGACGCATGTTTATGTTGCAAGTTTGCAAGGTCATCAGGCGCAAAGAAATGCCCTGCTTGCTACAGAAATAAAGCTTCAAGCAGTAAAGCTTGCCAAGATAACAGGTTTGGAAACGCAGAAGCAGAAATTGATTAATAAAATTAAGGTCATACAAGGGTTGGAGCGGCACCGGTTTGGAATAGTCCATGTTATGGATGCATTGGCTAAGGTGGTTCCTGATGGTATTTATTTAACAAGTTTTACTCAGTCTGGCAATGATTTAGAAATAAAAGGAAAGTCGAACGCTAATGGACATATATCAAGGTTGATGAGATCAGTTGAAAACTCCTTGTGGTTGAAAACACCTCAGTTACAAATTATTCAGGCAGTAAATAAAGAAAAAAAAGAGTATGTCGACGATTTCAGAGTTAATTTAAAACAATTTAATAACCTAGTGGATTAAGAGGTCACCTTGTCGTCAATGAATGTAGAAATCAGCGCCGTCGAAACATGGCCCGGTTATGTCAAGTTACTAATAGGGGTGTTTGTTGGCATAATCGTATTAATAACAGGACTCTATTTCGATACCTCCCCTCAATGGCAAGAATTGGAAAAACTAGAGGAAAAGGAGCAGGAATTAAAATTAATATTTGAGAAAAGACAAAAAAAAAGTAGTGAATTATAGCGGTTATAAAAATCAGTATTTTGAGATAGAAAAGCAGTTGGACAATATGCTGGATAAGTTGCCAAATAAATCAGAAGTCGCAGATTTATTGATTGAGGTTTCACAAGTGGGTCTTAATAGTGGGCTTAAGTTTAAGTTATTTAAACCTATGGCTGGTCAAGGAAAAGACTTTTATAAAGAGTTACCTATTCAAATTCAAGTGGTGGGCGATTATAAGCAGTTTGCTGTTTTTATAAGTGGACTGGCAGGGTTGTCAAGAATCGTAACCATTCACGATATTAATATTAAGTCATCAGGCGGTCCGCTTTTAATAATGGGTGCCATGATTAAAACATACAGTGAGCCGCAAGCAGAAAAAGGTTTGCAAGGGAATAGAAAGCAATGAGTCGACTTAAATCAAAGGGCTTATGGGTAGGCGTGTTGACCTTATTGGTTATGGGTTGCAGTGATCAGCATAGCGGACTGTTGCAGTATATTGAACAAGTGAAAGCAATACCGGCTAGTAAAATAGAGGCATTGCCGGAGTTAGTCGTTATTGAGTCGTTTGAATTTGATGCTGGAAATGTAAGGGACCCTTTTAATCCATTAGAAAAGATGTCTGCAGAAATGCAAGGATACGATGCGTTGTCGAATGCAGTGCACCCTGATGACTCGCGGCTAAAAGGAGCGATGGAATTTATGCCGTTGGATACGTTAAGAATGGTGGGCACGGTATTTTTTCAATTGGAATTGTGGGGTTTGGTAGAGGCGCTTAATGGAAAAATATACCGTGTAAGGGCGGGTGATTATATGGGCTTAGATCACGGTGAAATTGTTGCGATTAAAGATACAAGTATTGAGTTGCTTGAGAGGGTTTCGGGTAGTGAGCCGGGAGTGTGGGTTAAGCGTAAGGCGAAATTGGAGATTCTGCAATGAGTAAATTGTTTTTAGGTGTTTGGCTGCTGGTCATAGTTAAAGTGACGATGTTTTCAAATGCCTCGGCTGTAAATGAACAGCAGTCGGACTTAAGTAATGTGGCTGAATTTCAAGGTGCAATGGCTAAGGCGAGGGATTTTACCAAGTTAATTCCTCAGCGATTTATTACTGATATCAGCTTTACGGGAGGGCTTCGTGGTAAGGGACGCTTATTGATTACTTTTAATAATTCTAATGCTTTTGTTAATTTTAAGGAAAGCACTGGTCAGGTTACCATCTCTTTATTGAATACGGTTATAGCAAAGCGGTTTTTGAATCGGATGGAGGTTAAGACGCAGGGGACGTTAGTTGATTTTATTGATTTTAAACAATTGGCCTCTGAAACCAAAGTTTTTATAAAGCTAAATACAGAGCGGTTTCATTACACAAGTATGCAAGGTGATAAAACATTAACGATTAATTTTACTCCGGTGTCTGTGGGAGTTGTAGGTGGTAGACAAAAAAAAGGGCGCGTCAATAAAGGGGAGCGCTTATCATTGAATTTTAAAGAAATTGAAGTGCGCTCAGTGTTACAAGTGTTGTCTGATTTTACCGGGTTGAATATTATTGCAACGGATTCAGTTTCAGGAGCGGTTACGTTAAGATTAAACGATGTGCCTTGGGATCAGGTGTTATCACTGGTTTTAAAAGCCAAGGGACTGGCAATGAGGCAAAACGATAATATTGTTTTAGTGGCCCCGGCAGCTGAAATTAATAAAATAGAACAAGACGAGTTGGCATCTCAAAAGGTTGTAGCTTATTTGGAGCAATTGAAAACAGAATTTTTGCAAATTAATTATGCAAAGGCAGTAGATATTAGGGATATATTGACTTCGGGTAATGGTGGAGGGGCTATAGATACGGATACGAGTCAAAATTCAATGCTTGTTTCTGAGCGCGGCACAGTGGTTGTTGATGAGAGGACTAATACTCTAATAATAAAAGACGTGCCTGCTAAGTTAAAAGAGATTACTCGGTTAGTTGTGCTGTTAGATAAGCCGGTGCAACAAGTGATGGTGGAAGCGCGAATCGTGGTTGCGGATAAGTCGTTTGCGCAAGAAATGGGTATTAAGTTTGGGGTTGCTAAAAGTGGTAGGCTGCATGGGGGTACTTTGGGTCTGGGCAATCCTGAAATTGGTATTGGTGGTGATCCCGTGGATGATTCTAAGACAACGGATACATTAGTTGGTCTTGGAATTGATGCAATGAATGCACATCCTGCTGGAGCCCTAGGGATGACCTTGGCAAGAGGGGCTAATTATGTGCTTAATTTAGAGTTGTCAGCCTTGGAAAATGAAGGTAGAGGCGATATTATTGCTAATCCGCGGGTAATGACTTCAGATCGTGTTAAGGCCATCATAAAGCAAGGGGTTAAAAAACAGATTACGGTGCCTGCCAGCGCGAATAATCCGGCAACGCAACGTTTTATTGATGTGGTTTTGGAGTTAAATGTAACGCCGCATATCACGCCGAATGGTGAGGTTATTATGGAGTTGTTGGTTAAAAAAGATAATATTATTGCAGGCTCTCAGGATTTTGCTAATCGAGAGATTAGCACAACGGTGAAAGTGAAGGATGGGGAGACGGTTGTTTTAGGCGGTGTTTATGAGGAAGTTTCGAATAAAAAAAATTATCGGGTTCCTTATTTAGCCAATATTCCTTTTTTTGGAAATCTGTTTAAAAAGAATGTAGACAGTGAGGATAAAAAGGAATTACTCGTCTTTGTTACCCCTAAGATTGTAGGAAGTCGACGGATTCAATAATAAGCAGCTATATAAAAAATAAAAAAAGGGGCATAATGCCCCTTTTTTTATTAGTGTTGCAATGCCTTAATCAATTTAATGACCTTGAATAAAAATATATACTTAATAGGACCCATGGGTGTTGGTAAGACGACTATTGGTCGACAGTTAGCAAAGAGACTCGGTGTGCCTTTTTATGACAGTGATAAGGTCATCGAGGAACAGACGGGCGTTGATATAGCGACTATTTTTGAATTTGAAGGTGAATCCGGATTTAGACGGCGTGAGAAAAAGATTATTGAAGAGTTGGTGGCATTTAAAGGTGTTGTCATTGCGACAGGGGGGGGCGTTGTTCTTGATGAGCAAAATAGAAATTTACTTACCCTGAATGGTTTTGTTGTTTATTTGAGTTGTGCTGTTAATAAGTTATTAGAGCGAACTCATAAGGATAGCAAAAGACCGTTATTACAAACAGAGAACCCAAGGCAGAAGATTGAAGAATTACTTCAGGCGCGAGAGCCGTTATATGCCGCTTGCTCAGATTTGAAAGTAAATACAGGGAATATGTCTGGAAAAATGGTCGTGAGTTTTATTTTAACTGAGTATGATTCAGCCGCCGAAAACTATTGAGTTATTGAAAATGAAAGTATTGAATGTCGACTTGGGGGAGCGAAGTTATCCTATTTATATCGGTTCCGATTTAATAGCTAATTCGGCAATTATTTCCCGGCATATAAAATCAAAACAAGTATTAATTGTAACGAATGAAACCATAGCGCCATTGTACTTAGAGGCGGTGTTGCATTCTTTATCCGGTTATCAAGTCCAAACCCTTATCTTGCCAGATGGCGAGCAGTATAAGACCGTTGATACGGTTACGACTATATTTGATGTGTTTTTAGAAAATAAGTATGGTCGTAGTGCAACCTTAATTGCCTTGGGCGGGGGGGTTATTGGTGATATGGGAGGCTTTGCAGCCGCCTGTTTTCAACGAGGGGTGCCTTTTATACAGGTACCGACAACGTTGTTGGCACAAGTAGATTCATCAGTGGGAGGGAAGACGGGAGTGAATCACCCGCTAGGAAAAAACATGATTGGCGCGTTTTATCAGCCGGAGTGTGTGATTATTGATACTCAAGTGCTCAGCACGTTGGATGATCGACAATTGTCAGCTGGGTTAGCAGAAGTAATTAAGTATGGCTTAATTCGTGATCCTGAGTTCTTTAGTTGGTTAGAACAAAATATGACGGCCTTGTTAGCCAGAGATTACGCAGCATTGAGTTATGCCATTGAGCGCTGTTGTCTGGCGAAAGCGCAAATAGTAGCTGAGGATGAAAAAGAATCAGGTGTTAGAGCGATTTTGAATTTAGGCCATACCTTTGGGCATGCGATTGAATCAGGTTCGGGGTATGGTGTTTACTTGCATGGCGAAGCCGTTGCTATTGGGTGCTGTCAGGCAGCTGATTTATCCAGACGCTTAGGGCATTTAAGTGATCGTGATGTTGATAGGATTGTTGCTGTTTTTCAAAGAGCAGGCCTACCCACTAACCCGCCTAAGAATTTGTCGGCTGATGATTATTTAGCATTCATGGGGCGAGATAAGAAAAATATTGATGGCAATATTCATTTGATTTTATTAGCAAGAATAGGATGGGCTGAGTTGCCGTTAACAGTTAATACAGAGTTGTTGGTGGCCACGTTAGAAAGTTATGGCACTGTTTAATTATTAATGTAATTGATTAATAGTAATTAATGAAAAAATTATAGAGGTAGCATGGCGTTACAAAATGATAGTCTTATTCGAGCATTACTAAAACAACCTGTTAACAGAACGCCGGTCTGGATGATGCGGCAAGCGGGCCGGTATTTGCCTGAATACCGACAAGTTCGTGAGCAGGCGGGTAGCTTTATGAATTTATGTACCAATCCAGAGCTGGCCTGTGAGGTGACTCTGCAGCCGCTTGAGCGATTTGATTTTGATGCGGCTATTTTATTCTCAGATATTTTAACTATTCCTGATGCGATGGGGTTGGGGTTGAGTTTTATTGAAGGGGAGGGGCCAAAATTTGCACACCCCATAAGATCTGCAGCTGATATTAAACAATTACCTATTCCTGATCCTACGATTGAACTGCAATATGTGACCGATGCGGTGAGTTTGATAAGGCGAGAGTTAAATGGACGAGTGCCGTTGATTGGTTTTTCTGGCAGCCCTTGGACGCTTGCAACGTATATGATTGAGGGGGGTAGTAGTAAGACGTTTAAGAGGGTTAAGGCTTTGATGTATGAGCAGCCACAATTAATGCATCAACTATTAGAGAAAATTACTCGGGCAGTTGAGCTTTATTTGAATGCACAAATAGCCGCAGGGGCTCAGGTTATCATGTTGTTTGATACCTGGGGCGGTGTTTTGAGTACAGAGGCTTATCAAGAATTTTCCTTAAATTATGCGCAACAAATAGTGGCTAATTTAGAGGCTCAAGTGTCTGAGCAGCAAGTGCCGACAGTTTTGTTTTCTAAAGGAGGAGGGCAGTGGCTGGAGTCTATGGCTGATGTGGGTTTTGACGGTTTAGGGCTGGATTGGCAAACGGATATTGGGCAAGCAAAAGCCCGGGTAGGGGATCGTGTTGCTTTGCAAGGGAATATGGATCCGATGGTGCTTTATGCCTCACCGGAAGTGATAACGAATGAAGTAAAAAGGGTTTTAGATAAATTTGGTCGTAGCTCGGGCCATGTTTTTAATTTGGGGCACGGCGTTTTGCCTGATATTAATCCTGAGCATGTCAAAGCGATGGTGGATGCGGTACATAAATATGGCCGGATAGCTTAGGGCTTTTTTAATCATGGGCCTCAAGCAAGTTGGATTGGTTTTGGGTTGTTTGCTACCGGTTTTGCTTTTGTTATTTGGCCGAATGGGCGAATCAGAAACAATAACGGCCATGGCTGCAGTGGCGGTTATGATGTCGGTCTTTTGGATTACCGAGGCCATTCCGTTAGCGGCAACCGCATTAATACCACTGGCTGTTTATCCGCTGTTCGGTATTTCGACCAGTAAGGCAGTTGCAGGGCAGTATATGAATTCGACAGTTTTTTTGTTGATAGGCGGATTTATGATTGCTTTGGCAATGCAACGTTGGAATTTGCATAAGCGTATTGCATTAACGGTGTTAAGTTTTTTTGGTGTTCGGCCACAAATGTTATTGCTTGGGTTTATGGCGGTGACAGCAGGCTTGTCTATGTGGATATCAAATACGGCTACCACATTAGTTATGTTGCCCATTGCATTGGCTATTTTAAGTCGGTATGAGGACTTTTTATCCCCCCAACAAAATTACCTACTTACGGTTGGCTTATTGCTGTCTATTGCCTATTCAGCATCTATTGGAGGCATGATGACCTTAGTAGGTACGGCGCCGAATCTGGTTTTTTCTAGGGTTTATGAAATGGTAGCAGGTGTTTCTGTTGGTTTTTCTCAATGGATGATGGTTGCAGTTCCTGTGGGCGTGGCGATGTTAGTTTTGGTTGCAATTACTATGATGGCCATTTTTCTAAGAGGTTGCCCAACCCCTAGGGGTCTAGAAAATATTATTGAAGAAGAAAGGAAGCGCTTAGGTCCGATGCGTTATGAAGAAAAGGTGGTGTTAATTGTTTTCTTAATGACGGCTTTTTTATGGATTACGCGTAAGGGAATCAGTATTCAGGGTCATCTTCTTCAGGGTTGGAGTGATAAACTCGGATTAGCTGGATGGGTTGATGACGGTTCGGTAGCTATCGCTATGGCCTTGATTCTGTTTTTTATTCCTGCGCGTTCTGAGGCAGAGGAGAAAACAACGGTTCTAGATGAAAAAGTTTTCAGCCAATTACCATGGTCGGTAGTCGTGCTTTTTGGGGGAGGGTTTGCCTTGGCTTTTGGGTTCTCTGAAAGCGGGTTGTCTGCCCATTTGGCGAGTCAACTTCAGGGATTGAAGGGTGTGGCGCTACCTGTGGTTGTTTTAGCAGTGACTTCGGCCATGACTATGTTGACAGAGTTGACTTCAAATACGGCAACAACGCAATTGGTATTGCCTATTTTACAGTCTGCATCAATTGTTCTTGATATTAAGCCGGCATTTTTAATGGTGCCAGCAACGTTGGCAGCATCTTGTGCTTTTATGTTTCCTGTTGCAACCCCACCTAATGCTATTATTTTTGGGAGTGGTAGGGTTAAGGTGATGGAGATGGTCAGAGTGGGTGTTATTGTTAATATTATGGCGATTGGCGTGATTGCTTTGTTATGTTCTGGCAGCTTAATTGAGCGTAGCTATGGCTAAGCATATTTGGGTTCAAAAAAAAGTTTGTTTAAATCCTCGGTCACGTGGGTTTCATTTGGTAACTTCAGAAGTGGTCGCGCAATTGCCAGAATTACAAACTGTTAATGTTGGGTTGGCGCATTTCTTTTTGCAGCATACCTCTGCCTCGTTAGCGGTGAATGAAAATGCAGACCCCAGTGTGCGAGTTGACTTGGAAGCATCATTTAATCAGTTAGCACCTGAAAATTCCAGACATTATACGCACGTGTTTGAAGGGTCAGATGATATGCCTGCACATATAAAAACAGTTTTAATTGGTGTCGATGTGACACTCCCTGTGAGTGGTGGGCGATTGCTATTAGGGGTGTGGCAGGGATTGTATTTGTGTGAACATAGAAATCAGGCGGGTCGGCGTGAGTTAGTGGTCACCTTAAATGGAGAGGGGTTGTGAAAATGAGAATAAAGGAAGTTGTGGGTGTAGGGTTATCGTTTGTGATTGTTTTTAGTGGGCTTGGTGTCGCCAGCGCTGAAGACACCCAAGGGGCATTAGTCGAGAAAGTGGCGGTTATCCCGATAACGGTTTATCGTAGTCCGACATGTGGTTGTTGCGGGCAATGGATTGAACACTTAAAGGCGCATGCGTTTGTTGTCAATGATATCGTGACGAGTGATATGGATCAGGTTAAAGAGCGTTTTGGGATTTCGCCTGAATTAGCCTCCTGTCATACGGCTAGGGTCGGTGGGTATTTTATTGAAGGGCATGTGCCTGCAGGGGATATCGTCCGATTGTTAATTAAGAAACCGGCAGTGAAAGGGTTGACGGTTCCCGGGATGCCGCGAGGAACACCCGGTATGGAAGTGGGGACGGCACGAGATGATTTTGATGTGTACGCAGTCGGTCAGAAGGCAGTTAAAGTTTTTAATCAATATAGAAATTAACTGCTTGAAGGAGAGCTATGAACAAGCCAGTCACTCAAGGAAAGAGGCTGGCTTTTTTTCGTAGGGGGTTAAAGAAGGTTTAGGTTAACCTTCAGTATTACTTTGTAGGGCTTCATCAATGTCATCAAGACCGCTTATATCGTAAAGAGACCAGTTGTCGATGTCATTGGGGTCACCGTCATCAAATTTAATACGGCAAACGTATTTTTGAGCAATACTGACGTCATCATCAGATACCTGAGCTTCACCATTCACAACATAGTCATGGTCGCCGAGATCCCAGATATTAAGTGCTTGTTGGGGCATCGAAAATGTGTAGTTAGAGCCGTACTTTTCTTGAATAAGGATATTGCAGTGAGCGTGAGCAGCGCGTGTCAGGTTGCTATCGTTCTCTAAGGCTTGTTGATCACCGAGATCATCAGAATCGACGAGCATGGCATCAGAAGAAACAAAATCGTAGACATACGGCATGATGCCGTCACGGGTAAAAATAACTAAAAAGGCAAGAGCTGCGATAATAAAAATAAATTTAAGAAGATATTTCATAAGTGGTCAATGATTGTAGTGTTGAAAAGGAAATATTTAAGAATCAATAGTATATTGATAATTGATCTGAAAGGCACCGTAAAAATAAATAGAATGCGTAAAATTGTCGAAAAGCCGGTAATGAAGATGCAAAAAAAGATATCAAATTATATGTGTAGAAAATAGGGTGTGAAGAGGTAATTTATAGTTGACAAGGTTTTTGCAGGTGATACACTGACTAACGCTCACATGGAGTGCGCTGATTCTTGTTCTTGTAGGGATGAGGGTTAAAAATTAAGGGAATAAAAACAGTCCTGGGCTTTACTCGGGAAATTTCATTAAATTTTTAGGAGGTAAAAATGGCAGCTACAACTGATTCAGTAAAAGCTGATGCTTCAGAAGCACCATTGCTTAACAAGCGTAACCTAGCGTTCGCAGTAGCACTTTACTGTGTATTCTACGCATGGGTTCGTTGGTACGAAGGCGTTTACGGCTGGAGTGCTGGTTTGGATTCTTTTGCACCAGAATTTGAAACATATTGGATGAACTTCTTATACATTGAGTTTGTATTAGAAGTAACCATCGCATCTGTTCTATGGGGATATCTCTGGAGAACTCGTGATCGTAAAGTAATGTCAATTACTCCACGTGAAGAGTTAAGAAGACATTTCACTCATTGGACATGGTTGGTTGCATATGCAACTGCTATCTATTTCGGTGCAAGTTACTTCACTGAGCAAGATGGTACATGGCATCAAACTATTATTCGTGATACTGACTTCACACCAAGTCACGTAATCGAATTCTACTTAAGCTACCCAGTTTACATTTTGACTGGTATGGCAGCTATGATTTATGCAAAAACTAGATTACCTACTTACGCTAATGGGTTCTCTGTGCAATATCTCGTTGCTGTTGTTGGTCCTTTCATGATTCTACCAAATGTTGGTTTGAACGAATGGGGTCACACTTTCTGGTTCATGGAAGAGTTATTTGTTGCTCCTCTACACTACGGCTTCGTATTCTTCGGATGGTCAGCTCTAGGTGTATTAGGTGTACTTAACATCGAAATTGAAGCACTAGCAAAACTTCTGAAAAAAGACTTAGCTTAATTTAATAATTAAACTAAAGATTTATTTCAGTTGAAAAAACCATCTCCTAACAGGTTGCGCAGCATTTTGGTGCGCAACCTGGTGGACGGGGACGGTTATTATAAAAAATTCTAATTTAATTGGAGGTAAGCTAATATGAGCGCATCTCAATCAGCAGTACGTTCACGTGCAGAAGCAGTATCAGCATCTCGCACATTGGACTACATGATATTGTTCACATTATTTTTCATTATCCTAGGTGGTTACCACATTCACTTTATGTTGACTGGCGGTGACTGGGATTTCTGGTCTGACTGGAAAGACAGACGTTTATGGGTAACAGTATGTCCTATCGTAGGTATTACTTTCCCAGCAGCTGTTCAAGCGGTTCTATGGATGCGTTATAAAATCGCATGGGGCGCTACAGTTTCTATCCTAGGTTTACTATTTGGTGAGTGGATTAACAGATACTTCAACTTCTGGGGCTGGACTTATTTCCCTATGAACTTTGTATTCCCTGCTAACTTCATCCCAAGTGCAATCTTCCTTGACTGTGTATTAGTACTATCAAATAGCTTCACTTTGACAGCTATCGCTGGTGGTATGGGTTGGGGTTTATTGTTCTACCCATCTAACTGGCCTATCATTGCACCTTTACATTTACCTGTTGAGTACAACGGAATGATGTTTACTGTTGCTGATTTATCTGGATACCACTATGTAAGAACTGGTACTCCTGAGTACATCAGAATGGTAGAAAAAGGTACTTTGAGAACTTTTGGTAAGGACGTTGCTCCTGTATCAGCATTCTTCTCAGCTTTCGTTAGTGTTATCGTATATTTCGTATGGCACTTCTTCGGACGTTGGTTCGGTCAAACTAACTTTGTAACATCTACCTAGTATTTAGGTCTGGATTTATAAGTTAAGTTAGTACCAAAAACGAATGCTAGCTAAAGTTTAAAAGCTAGGAAATGAAAATATTTTTCTCTGATGGAGGATATATGAAAACTATTAAAGACAAAGTGGCAAAACTTTCATTTGTCGCTCTGTTGATAGCAGTATCAACAGCAATGTTTTACACACCAACTGCTTCGGCACACGGTGAGAAGTCACAGGCTGCGTTCATGCGTATGCGTACTATTCACTGGTATGATCTTGACTGGTCAAAAAGTCAAGTGGCTGTGAATGAAACAGTAACAGTATCTGGTAAATTCCACGTATTTAAAGGATGGCCTGAAACTGTTGCGAAACCAGAAGTTTCTTTCTTAAACATCGGTATTCCAGGACCTGTATTTATTCGTGCAGCTTCTTACATCGGTGGTCAATTAGTGCCTCGTTCAGTAACACTTGAACTAGGTAAAACTTATGACTTCAAAGTTCTTCTAAAAGCACGTCGTCCAGGTGACTGGCACGTTCATACTATGATGAACGTTGAAGACGGTGGTCCAATTATTGGCCCAGGTAAATTCATCCGTATTACTGGTTCTATGAGTCAGTTCACAAACCCAGTAACAACATTGACAGGTAAAACTATCGATATTGAAACTTGGGGTCTAGGTGACATTTACTTCTACAGCTTCTTGTGGATTGGTATTGGTATCGCGTGGATGTGGTACTGGTGTAAATCTCCAGTATTCGTACCTCGTCTAATTGCTGTTCAAGCTGGCAAAGCTGACTCTTTGATTTCTGATACTGACAAAAAAGTCACTATGGGATTCACAGCCGGTGTTGTTGCTTTAACTGCAATCTTAATGAGTTCAACAAACAGCGCATACCCAGTTACGATTCCTATCCAAGCTGGTTTAATGCGTGATATGGTTCCTCTAGAAGTTCCTGAGCCTACTGTATCTGTAACCGTTGATAACGCATCTTACCGTGTTCCAGGACGTTCTATGGAAATGACATTGACTATCACTAACAATGGCGATTCTGGCATTCGTTTAGGTGAGTTCAATACAGCTTCTGTACGTTTCCTAGACGCTGACGTTGCTGAAGACGAAGGTGTATACCCAGCTGATTTATTGGCTGAAAATGGTCTAAGCCAAAGCGATAACAGCGCAATCGCTCCAGGAGAAACAAGAACTATCTCTGTTTCTGCTAGTGATGCTGCTTGGGAAGTATATCGTCTTGCTGACTTGATCTACGATCCAGACAGCCGTTTTGCTGGTTTACTATTCTTCTATGACGAAGCTGGTAACACACAAATGGTTGGTATCGACGCACCATTAATCCCATCTTTCATCTAATCATGATTGCTCTATAAAAAACATCTTATAGAGTTTGGGATAAAGGAGACCCTCAGTACCGCAAGGTACTGGGGGTTTTTTTATGTAATAATAATTTAATTATTTAACGTGTAATTAAAGAGCCGCCAAGTTCTACTATAAAAAAGCTTAAGTCAGTAATAATAAGATATATTGAAAAATACATGATCTGCTGCTGGACAGAGGGCGTATCTACGCCGAATATATAGAAGAATGGAAAGCTTTGGGGTTAGGGTAAAGTTAATAAGGTACGCAGCGTGCAATTAGGGTGTTACCGATTATTTTGTATCGCGAATAATAAGTACGCCGTATAAATTTATTGTGAAGATAAACAATATAAATGTCGTGTGAATTGTACTGAATGTGTAACCCAGCCAAAACTAAAACACATTCATATAAAGTAATCTCAAGTTAATCACTGTTCATAAATCATCGCGGGTAAATAATTTTATGACTCGTTGTCACTCGTAATTATGATCAAATTAAATCGCTCTGAGTTTTCAAGACCCGTCCAAGCTTCATAAAAAACTTTTTTTATTTTTAATCGGTGATAGCATATTATTACTGCCATGTTTGCGAGCTGAATTGTAAAACATATCGATATCATCAAATATATCTTGTCGTGCTAGATCTCTAGTTGGATATATCTTTCGCCTGATTCGTTCGCGTTTTAATAATTGAAAGAAACTTTCTGCAACAGCGTTATCATGGCAATTTCCTCGACGATTTATACTGCTTTTTAAGTTGTTGGCCTCTAAAAATTATTGCCATTCAGAGTTAGTATATTGACTGCCTTGGTCTGAATGAACAACCACCTCATTATCTGGTTTTGTTTCCATATCGGCATTATTAATGCTCTCATAACTAAGTCAACTTCCATACGTGACTGCATTGACCAGCCAATAATCTGTCGTGAAAATAAATCTAATACTACACCAAGGTAGAGCCAACCTTCATAGGTCCGAATGTAAGTAATATCGGTTACCTATGATTGGTTTGGCTGCCCGACAACAAAGTGGCGTTTTAAAATATTACGCGCTACGGTGGCAGACTCACCCCTATTCATATAACGCCGCTTCTTATAGCCAACCTGAGCCTTTAATTTATAGTGTTTCATTAATCGTTCAACACGAATTTACTACACGACTCACCTAATTCCCGTGAGTTATTGTCAAATGTGGTGTATGGCATCCTCAAGCGGCGTCCTGTTTTTGATCGGCAATTTGTTTAAGTCCATCGACGAATTTAACGCCGGTTATAACATCAGCTAAGTGTTTAGAGCCTCTCAAACGATGCCACCGTTTCTGAGCAGTTGCCATCAATTTAAAAGCCATTGTTAATGTGGTTATTCGACTGCCACAGTTTTTCATTTTATGCGTCCGTAGTCGCACAGTAGCAAAAACTGATTCTATAGGGTTAGTTGTTCTAATGTGCTGCCATGTCTCTGCTGGGTAATCATAAAAAATCAGCATTTCTGCTTTGTCTTTTTCTAAGCAAGCCATCGCTTTTGGATATTTAGTGCTAAACCGCTCAATACAATAATCAAAAGCTTTATAAGCTTCATCCCGAGTCTCAGCCTGCCAGATATTGTGCAACGCCTCTTTAACTTTAGGCTGCATTGCCTTCGGTAGCTTTTCCATCACATTAGCT
>Ga0114932_10001508_pt1 | contig 26301 bp, 20 predicted proteins | sample 2SBtaG_2_FD_87286 | JGI IMG/M metagenome (GOLD analysis project Ga0114932, IMG submission 87286) | Deep subsurface microbial communities from Kolumbo volcano to uncover new lineages of life (NeLLi) - 2SBTROV12_ACTIVE470 metaG | ecosystem: Environmental > Aquatic > Marine > Volcanic ...
CCTCTTCTGACAACTCAGGGTTTAAATCTTCATCTGCCCGCTTACAAAGAGCTTGAGAAACATCACCGGCTTTCAACCTTTCAATTAAAACTTGATTTTCTTCCCATGCGGACCATATTTTTTCAATTTTAGATCGAATATTAAAAAGAAACCGTGAGTTTTCATTGGAATAATTATTCAGATCATCGTACCAAAACAGCTTCAATCTATTGATGTGATACAAACATCTTTGAATAAAAATATGCGCGGAATCATCTCCGCTATTCCCCAAAAAGGCTTCATCCAGTGCGAGATCGATTTTTTCGTTGAAAAAATCAACAACCTGAGGGTTTTCCAATATACTGGCATCCAAATCTTCGCAATTCACAAAGGCGACAAATTCTTTCTCAGCTTTTTCGTATTCTAGATAGGTATTGAGAGTATCTGATTTAATTGGAATGACCTTTTTAGTTTTTCAATTAACGATAATGAAGCAAAATATGCTCATATATGCACAATGAGTCTGCCCGACCAAGCTGGACAAAAGATTTGAAGAATTATATACAGGTAATATAACAAACTGAATATTGCAGGTCAAATTCCGACCCTGCATCACTAATTTTTTAAAATTTTTCTTTAAAATTTACAAAAGAACTAGACAACAATGGAAAACAATCAATTTGCAGATGCGGTTCTAAAAGGACTGTCCCTTAAAAACAAAAAACTGCCTTCATGGTTGATTTTTGATTCAAAAGGAAGCGAAATCTTCAATCAAATCACAAAACTGGAAAACTATCATCCTGCAAGATGTGAACTTGAAATCTTCAACACGCACAAATCGACTCTTTCAAAAATTTTCTCTACCACCCCCACCCAATTGATTGAATTAGGTTCGGGCGATGGTGAAAAAACAATGGTCCTCATCAGACAACTGCTTGAAGACGGAGTAGAACTTCAATACACTCCCTTAGATATTTCTGAAGGTGCCATTGACAATCTAGTAAAAACCCTTAATCAAAACTTCAAAAGTTCTTCATTAAATGTGACTGGCCTGGTCGCAGATTATTTTGAAGGTCTTGCTTCAATCTCAAAAAATAATAAAGCAAAAAAAATGGTGCTGTTTTTAGGGGTCACCCTCAACAATATGGATATTCCCGATGCTAAATCTTTTCTAATAAAGTTACATCAATCGCTACAAAACGAAGATTACCTATTAGTTGGTTTTGATCTTATGAAAAATCCCAAGCTACTTCATCAATCCTACAACGATGAATGGTTTGAAAAATTCAATTTGCATCTTTTGGATAGAATCAATGAAACCCTTGGAGCAAACTTCAATAAAGAATTATTTGTACAGCAAGGCCATTACAATCCACAATCGCGAGCCGTGGAAAGTTTTTTGTACAGCACCTGCCAGCAAACAATCCACATCAAAGCTCTGAATAAAGATTTTGAATTTAACGAGTGGGAGGCAATGCAAACCGAGCAATCTTTAAAATATTCGATTCAAGATATAGAAAAGCTAGCCTGCGAATCTGGATTTAAAATTGCTGAAAACTTTTACGATTCCAAAAAGTATTTTGTGGACTCGCTTTGGCAGGTTACTAAATAGACGGGGGAACTATCTTTGTTACTCAGGAGGGGATCAGATCAATTTTGCTTTTAAAACATCGACCTGCAAGCATGTTCTAGGTACGGTGAAATCTTTCTTACTATCTTTCAATCTGGAGTAACATATTTCATATTCACCCGCCTTCGAGAAGGACATTTCAAAGGACTGTCCCGATTGGAAATCTGCAATGGATAAAACTCTTTTTTGCGATGGAGATTCGGTAACTGTTATGTCATATAAAACAGTACTGAATGAATTACTGATTTCAACATAAGCATTCTGATAAACCTTTAGCTGCCCCGAATTTTTCAGCATGGGATTGAGAATTATCGCACCTGGGACAGCTTCAGAAATTGTCGATATAGCAAAGAAGCCAAAAACTAAAAATGCAGAAAATTTAATTTTCGCTGAACGAATCAATGCATAACCTAAACGTTAAATGTTTAAAAAATTTACGCACTGATTCTAACGATATTGACCGCAGCCCCGACATAGGCGTTGCGATGTTTTTTAAGTAGTAATAATACCCCTACACTATTAGGCATTTATCCTATAGATGGTGGGCTATACGGCATCCCATGAAATGACGAATTTTCCACTAAAACTAATCCTCTTATCGACCTTAATGCTTTTAGTTGGTTGGATCCCGCCAAAGATTTTCGCGCAAGAAGAAATAATAAATGAAGGCGTGGTTTCCCCTTCAACGCAAATGCGGTTTCTTAAAATCCCAGCCGGATGTTTTTTAATGGGCTCGAATAAGGGATTTAATTTTGAGGCCCCTGTTCACAAAGTTTGTGTCGACTCTTTTTATTTGGGAAAGTATGAAGTCACCCAAAAACAATGGGCCCTTTTTCAATCAGAAGATTTATCCAGGTTCAAGGGGGAAAACCACCCCGTTCAAAGGGTGTCCTGGAAAGATGCCAAAGAATATATCCAGAAATTGAACTTGGCGGAAAATACCACCAAATACAGACTGCCCAGCGAAGCGGAGTGGGAATATGCCGCCCGCGGCGGAACTTCAACAGAGTTTTTCTGGGGCGATAAAATCGACAATGATTATGTGTGGTATTTTGGTACCTCTAACTACAAAGCACATCCTGTCGGATTAAAAAAACCCAACCCTTTTGGTCTTTACGATATTCTAGGAAATGTTTGGGAGTGGACAGAAGATTGGTTTTCGAACGACTATTTCAAGAGAAGCCCCACCCAAAATCCGAAAGGACCTGAGACAGGCCGCTTCAAGGTTAAGCGCGGCGGCTCCCAAGCAAATTTAATAAGCCATATCAAATCACATACCCGCTATCGTGCACCAGCAAATAAGCGGCACTATATCAATGGCTTTCGAATTGCTTTTTCCGTTCATGAAACTGAGTGATTTTATCAAGTAAAAGGCATATTGAATCTGCACATTCACAATGTCAGAATAACGGCACCCACAGAATGCGGAAAACTTAATTCTGATTTAAATTTTAGCCAAAAGGCCACAATGAAATATTTACTGACTTTTGCAGCAAGCATTCTTTCTATTTCTACACTCGGGGTTTTGCATCCAGATCTCGCAGAATCTTCGGAAATAACCTTCGGCAAAATTAACAAAGTTAAATTGTATTCGGATCGAGCGGAAGTTTATCGGGAATTAAATACCCAATTAACGAACCCTGACTCACACCTAACCATGGGTCCCTTCCCAGAAAAATTAATCCCCAATTCTTTACGTGTATTTTCAAGGGACAATTCTTCCGCTCAGATCAGCAACTTCCAACTGGAAAGAGTGTTCGAAAGCACCTTTATCAGCCAGCCCATACAAAAACAGAACAAACTGGTAAAAGAAATTCAAAATGCTTTAAATGAATTAAAAGATAACCTGAGTGTTTACGATGACCAAATTCGTTTTATTGGAAACATCCCAACTTCCACTGAAAAAACTCAGGGGCCTGATTTTTGGAATTCCATTTTAAATTTTAAGGCCAGTCAGGGAAAAGCCACTCGTGAGCTACGCAGAAATTTAAATATTCAAATCGAAGCAGAACAGGACAGACTGCAAAACGAAACCAAAAAACTAAACAAAATGATGGCGGACTCCAAAAAGGGTCATTACATTGTTACCCTGGACATCCGCTCTTCTAACAGCAATAAAATAAAACTTGGGATTGCTTACCAGATCAGGAACGCCGGATGGAAGCCCACTTATCATTTACACGCAAATACAAATAATAAAAAAATCACTCTTTCTTATTTTGGAGAAATTGACCAGAACACCGGTGAGGATTGGGAAAACATCTCTCTGGAGCTTTCCACGGGCCAACCTTCAAGAGGAACCCAGCCACCCAAACTTTTCCCCTGGGTGGTGGATTTTTCAAAGCCCAGGTCTCCTAAACTGCTCCGGTCTGCGCCCATGCAGTCGATGGCCATGGAAGAGTCTGCTGGATTCAATGATGCCATAATGGAAACAAAGGTAATTCAATCAGCAACCTCTTTCACTTTTCAGATCCCTAAAAAACAAACCATTGCAGCCGGCACACGAAAGTTTCGCGCATTGATTGTTAAAGAAACATTTGAAAGTGAACTGACCTATACGGCCACCCCAAAAATCTCGCAAAGGGTTTTCCTAAACACCAAGCTAAAAAACACCAGCGATTTTCAATTACTTCCCGGACAAAGCGGGATTTATCTGGACGGTAGTTTTGCTGGCAGGCATTGGATGAAAAACACAGCTCCTGGAAAAGAATTGGAATTGGGTCTGGGCTCCGATGATTCCATCCATGTAGAGCGAAAACTGATAAAAAAAGAAGACGGCGGCGAAGGCTTTTTTGACCAGAGGGAAAGAGCCCGCTATATTTTTGAAATCAGCCTGGAAAACTTCAAGAAACAGGCTGTCAAACTAACTTTGAAAGACCAACTGCCCCTGCCTTACCACGAGGACATAAAAATAAAAATCAACCGCATCGAACCGAAAGCTGAAGAGACGGACAAACAAAATTTCCTGACCTGGATTCTGGAACTGGCTCCGGGAGAAAAGAAAACCGTCCATCTGGATTTCCAAGTCGAATATCCCAAAGGAAAAGTTTTAACAGGTCTTTAGGTGGAAGGGTCGCCACCAGGCGTGTGTTATATCGCTTCAATAGCTTTCATGCCCCCTCCACGTAAGTGGAGTAGCCCCAAGGGGAATCGAACCCCTGTTTTACCCGCAAGCGGGCATGAAGTCTAATGTGAAATATCACATACCCCTTGCGGGGCATGAAGCCATAAGGTTAAGTATTACACCGGCGTGAGAGGCCAGCGAACTTAAAAATATTAACCATCCAAGATTGGGCGGCGTGTCTGATAACTTGCTTTTATTAAATAACTTACAAAGCTCTTAATAAACTGAGGGTGGAATAGTTTGAGAAGAAAAAGTCCCGCAATTGTCCCGCAGTTTTTTTTATTTTCACAAACTAATTTGAAAGTTCAATTCGTTTTAATTTTACCTAAAATTTCTAATATTTTATCGGTCTCGAACTGCTCTCCGAGATCCCGGAGAGTTTCTGCCAACTTTTTCCCATGAGGTTCAACTTTTTCCATCTCTGATAGTTGCGGCTCGATGTCATCCAGCATCCCCAAGTCAACGAATTTTTTTATTTCATCAATCATAATACTTGGAAGTTGAAAGCTGGAATAATCAAGCTCCTGCTCTTCCAATTCATCCGGGACATCTTCCTGAGCTTCAGTCTCATGATCAATAACAATAGTTCCCGAATTGACTGCAGGAAGGTTCAAGGTAAAGAAAAAACGGGATCCTTTATCTGGAGCGGATTCAACTTGGAGTTCCCCACCCATCACTTCCACCAACCGTCTAGACATAGACAACCCCAAACCCAGGCCTCCTTTTTTAAAGCCTTTCTCTTGCTGGTGAAAAGAGTCGAAAATGGTTTGCTGATTGCTCAAAGGGATACCGGATCCTGTATCAATGACTTCAAAATTAAAATGATCGTTGGTAGTTGGCTCAACCCTCATTTGAACACTTCCAGAATCGGTAAATTTTACCGCATTTGATAGCAAGTTTATCAGGACCTGTCTTATTTTTCTCCTGTCGCCATTAAGGTACAGATGCTGATGTTCAACCATTCCTTTAACTTCCAGTTCAATTCCCTTCTTCTCGCATTGCCTTTTATAGGTAGGAGAAAGGTCATTCAAAAGACTAACCAAGTCGAAGTTTATACGTTTCATCTCTAATAAACCATCTTCAGCGGTTGAGAAATCCAGAATATCATTGACCAGACCCATGAGGTGATTTGCAGCTTTATGAATGGATTCCACCGAGTTTTTTACTTTTTTATTTATGTCTTTATTCGACTTTAAAACCTGGGAAAATCCCAATATGGCGTTCATGGGAGTTTTGAGTTCATGGCTCATGCTGGAAATAAACATACTCTTGGCCTGGCTTGCCTTCTCTGATTCATTGCGTGCCTCATATAATTCTTGAGTTCGTTCCTTTACTCGGTCCTCAAGGTCATCCCGGGATTTTTTCAGGGTCAAGTTTGCCTGTTCACCAATCCATGCGCTCAGCGCCGTTAGGATCAGAGCAAAAATTACGATAACGCTCAGGACCAGAACGATGATATTGCGCACGGAATAATACGGTTCAAGAGCTTCTTCCATATTTATTTCAGAGGCCAATCCCAGTCCCAGGACATCGTCCCACAACCAGGCGCCAAGAACAGGTACACCTCGGTTATCCCGGTATCCCTGGATGTTGGTTCCCGCTTCACCCGCTGTAGCGCTCTGTGCCATGAGGGTAAGTGGACGACTGTTCAGGGGTGGGGAATCTTGGAAACCGGTTGTCAGATTTCCACCGGGATCGCTCATCCGCACTGTGAGGATTTCATTTTGTCCCTGGGAAATCAATCCTAGTTTTTCCATCTGCCCCTCGAACCGGCTTTCTGAGAGAAGGTAGCCTTGTTTGTTGAAAGCGTAGGTGTCTCCACTTTCTCCAAGGCGTCCCCCTTGGGTCAACTGGGTGAAATCTTGAAAAGGATCAATACGCAGGGAAACAGCCGCAATGACTTTTCCAGTAGAACTGCGCAAGGGACCGACGAAAAACATTGCCGGGGTGGATTCCTTTTTCTTTCCTGATTCATCCGTAAACGTTGAATAAGATTTAATCGGCGGAATAAAAACCAGCTCTCCCCTCAACGCACGTTTCACAAATTCTTTATATCGTTGGGAAATGTGGTTGATCGATCTGATCTCAGCATCCTTATATGCGCTAATAGTAAAAAGATCTGGAGAAATGACTAAAAACCCCTCATTGCGGGAAGTAGTAATTCTAGAATTAAAAAACTCCCGAACATTTTCCTGGGCTGAATTTTTAGCCAGGGCATCTTTATTTTGTGGAGCCGCCAAAAGGGTGACTACGGGTTGCAAAAGTTCGGGTTCAATGAGCAACTGGGCAAGAGACCTCTTGCTATTTTCCACCCAAATTCGTAAAGAATCCTGTGAGGACTTTAAAATGTTGCTCAAGGTAGATTCCATGTCTTGGCGGATCCTCAGATTAATATGATTTATAGCGGTCCAGGCCAGAATGATGGTCATAGCAATAAACAATCCGATGACCCCCATACCGATAGCACGGACCCTGGTTGATTGGAACAAATCTTCCGAGAGGCCTTTGGCGCGGGCAGTTTTAAGGTAGCGGTTTAGAAGTATAATTGCGGTAATCAGGATCAGAGCCAGAATAGCCACTCCAATAATGATCCGTACAAGACTGATATCGGTTCCTTGTCCTTTAACCTCCTCTGAGGATTCCATGCGAAGAATTTTTCTCTTCTCTTCTTTGGTCACAGATCGAATAGATTTATTTAAAATTTCCGTTAAGATGGGCCAGTCCTTGCGCACACCAATAGTAAGATCCAAAGTGAAACCGGCCGACGCACCGACCTCAAGATTATTTAGAAAAAGTATTTGGATGAAATGTTTGACCGAAGGCAAATTGCCGACAAAAGCATCCGTTTTCCCGGTGGAAAGAGCCAGAAGCCCTTCGGATAAATCTTTTGCCGGAACAATGTTGAGATGTGGCGCTTGCTGACGCACTTTTTCTTCCGCAGCGTATCCAGAAACGACTCCCACTTTTTGCCCACTCAAGTCATTTAAGCCGCTAACCGAGGAGGTACCTGCACGTCGAACTATTACAAAGGGAGCCTGGATATAAGGGTTCGTGAAATGAAGAAATTTCTCGCGCTCTTTCGTAGGCGCCAATACAGAAAGAATGTCCAGCTCACCCTTTTTGGTTTTTGCTATCACTTCTGCCCAGGAAATATTGGGAGGTGGAACAAAGCGAATAGCTAACCGCTCTTCCATCAACTGCATGAAATCGGCTGCTATGCCGGTATGCTGGTTCATGTCATCCAGGAACTCAAAAGGTGGCCAGGAGCGATCCACTCCCATTCTGATTACCGGGTGCTCCTTAAGCCATTGCTTTTCCTCCTCCGTTAAGTTGAGAGGAACCGCTTTACTATCTAAACGGAATTTTTGGGCGTACACCCGTTTGGCTGGATCATCGACCCAACGTTTCTCCAGCATTGCTAATTCACGTTGACTGATACGAGAAAATCCTTGCTCGACAGATTTTAATATTTTCTTACGCTCTTTGAGAACAGCAGGATGAAAGGCATTAACGAATAGTTGCCCTGGTTTGAGAACTATTTCTCCCCGCATTCCCATTTGGTTTAGCAGAACATCCATGACGGGAATTTCTGCCAATACTGCAATTACATTCTCTTTGAGTAGCGACTGGATCAGCTCTTGTGTGGTATTGAATTGGGTCAGTTGCAAGTTGGGCCAGCGGGTTCGTGCCATGATTTCTTGATGCGACCCCGCAATGATTCCAATGGTCTGGCCTTCGACCTCGGTAAGTTTATCAGAAATCTTTTCGCCAGCCCGATGATACAAACCGGTTCCAATTCGATAAACCTCAGGTGCAAAATTTAGCCACTGTTCCCGCTCATCATTCTTGAAAAGGCCTGAGTGGACATCGGCCTCTCCATTTCGTAGGGCTTCAACACTTTGCTTCCAATTATTTTCTTTAAATCGAATTTCTCTCCCGGTCTTTTCTGACCATAAACGCCAAAGGTCCACCAGAAATCCAGCCGGGCGCCCTTGAGCGTTGAGAAAAGTCATAGGCGGATAGGCACGATCCATGGAAATAAGGAGCGCATCCGTCTTCTTCTCCTTGGTAACTGCAGACCATCGTCGGCCAATTTCCGTTTTTTCTGATTGGCTGATTTGGGACATGCCCTCATTGATGATCTTTATCAATTCCGCATTACCTTGCCTTGCGGCGGCATACCAGTCATTTTGATAAAGGAGAAGCTCTTTTGAAAAAGAGAACTGTTCAATTAAATTATGGCGCTGAAGATGATAAATGCCCGTGGGGGTATCTGCCGCAAAAACCTTTAGAGTCCCATCTTTTAAAGCCATCATAATGCTGGCGTAATCGGGGTAAGGAACAATAATTGCTTTTGGCAACCGTTTTTTTAAATAGCCCTCAACATAATCTTTAGCGAGTACACCAACGCGATAAGCAGATAGTTCTTCAATTCGACTAACTGTAGGAAGAGTTTTATGAATGAACACATGGGTATCCGTTTTACGTAACGCCGAACCGTAATCGAGAAACTTATCTCTTTCCTTATTAAAAAAGAGGCCGGCATGAGCATCGGCCACTCCACCACCTACCATGGCAAGCGAATCATCCCAAGGGGCTGAACGAAAATCAATTGCGACACCTGTCTTTTCAGACCATAGCCGCCAGAAATCTATAAGCATTCCAGCAGGCAGCCCTTTTTCATCTTGAAAATGGAAAGGGACGCAGTCAGAACAATAAGCAACGGAAATCCGATCAGGCATTTCTGCGACCGGTTTCGTAAAGTTTTTAACCTGGGCCATAGTTTGGGCAGGGGCAACAACCTGTATCATCAAGGTTGCAACAATCAGCAAGTAATATAAGTTCTGTAACCAATTGTTAGAACGCATTTTATATTTCAAGGGAATTTCCAAGAGAATTTGAAATGGTTTTAAAACGGTTTTATATATTCTTCTCATTTACCCAGGGTTTAAAAAGGGATTTATGGTTTCAAACAATTCTCTTGATTGAATGGGCTTCGCCAAGTGCTCCGTACACCCGGCTTCCAGGCATTTATCACGACCATCATCACCAACACTAGCGGTCAATGCAATGATGGGAATTTTGGAAAATCTCTTTATTTTTCGTAATCTGCGAGTGGCTTCCAATCCATCCATCACCGGCATGCGGATGTCCATGAGAATCAGTTCAGGGTTATTGGCTTCGGCTAATTCAATTGCTTCCTGACCATTTCTTGCAACTAGAACTTGATGGTCATGGGTATGTAGCATATCTAATAGCATAGCCAAGTTGACCTCATTGTCTTCCACTGCCAGAATTTGGCGACCTTTAAAGGTAAGCATTGTATGGGATTCTGTCTTTTTATTTTTTTCTTCATGTTTAATTATTTTCAAGGGTAAACTAAACCAAAATGTAGTTCCTTTTGAATCACTTTCCACGCCAATTTCTCCACCATGCAATTCCACAAGACGTCGGGTCAGGGCCAAACCAATTCCTGTTCCACCCAAAGCTTCATCTCGCACTCGATTCACCTGTTCAAACTCCGAAAAAATTTTTATTTGATCTTCTGGACTGATTCCAATGCCAGAGTCCGAAACAGTTATACGAATAAGGTCTTCATATTGGGATGCATTAACTTCAATACGCCCATTTTCTGGAGTATATTTCACGGCGTTGGATAAAAGATTAAGCATGATTTGTTTGCACTTTCGCAAATCACCTGTCATTTTATTAAGCGAAGGATCAACACTAGATTTCACTTCAAAATTTTTTTCTGCAAGTTTTGGTTTCATCAATGCCAAACTGGCATCAAATAGTTCTTGAGGTGGAAAAGATTCTAATTGCAAATGCATCTTTCCTGCTTCGATTTTAGTCATATCCAGCAAATCTGTAATCAAAGAGAGTAAATGCTTACCACTTTCGTCAATCTGAGAAACATACCCCAATTGCTTGTCATTGAGTGGGCCGAAGAATTTACCTTGCAAAAGATCTGTGAAACCAAGAATCGCGTTTAGGGGAGTTCGCAATTCATGACTCATGCTGGATAAAAACTCTGACTTAGTCCTATTTGCCTTTTCAGCCTCTTCTTTTGCATTCATTAATTCCATGGACCTTATCTTGACCTCTTTGTTTAAAGCCAAACTCCAGACGATAGTGCTACCCACTGCAAAAATTAAAAGACTTCCAAGAATCAAAACTAAAAGATATTTAACTGTGATCCAGGTTTCTTCTTTTTTGGGAATCCATTTATGATAAATATCCTCTATTTCCTCTTGAGTGATTCGAGTCATGCCCTTTTCTATAACACTATTTAGTAATGGCCAGTCTTTTCTTGAAGCAAATGCCAGATTATAAGTGAACCCAGATTTTCCACCCACTCGCAAGTTGGTAATTGCATCCTGCTCGATATAATATTTTGCAACAGCAATATTAACGATCATGGCTTCCACTAATCCCAATGAAACCATTCTCAGCCCAGTCAAAACATTGGGAACAGCTACAATATCTAATTCAGGGTGATTGTTACTGATGAAGTCCTGGATGGCATATCCGGTGGTAACAGCAATCTTTTTTTCAGAGAGGGTATCCAATGTTTGTACTTCTTTTTTATCATTTTTTACCATGATCACTGCGGGGAGTTGAATATAAGGCTGGGTAAAATTCATATACTCCAGTCTTGAAGAAGTGGGTGCCGCAGCAGACCACATATCGATCTTCCGCTCTTGACCCATTTTCATAATTTCAGTCCATGATTGGGCTTCAATTAAATTAAATCGGATCCCCATCTTTTTCCCCAACAAAACAATAAAATCTTTGCTCATTCCACTGTGGTGTTCTTTTCCATTATGAAATTCTATGGGTGGGAAATTAGGATCGGAAGAGTAGTTGACTTCAGGGTTTTCAATGAGCCATTTTCTTTCTTCATCTGTCAAAATTACAGAAGAGTCAACGTCTCCTCTTGCCGGAAGTTGAAAACAAGTAATAGCAATAATCAAGGCTATGAAGAAAAAGAGATATTTAATTTTCTTATTAAATAAATGTTCCATCTATTCAATACTTAATAATTGACAAAATAAAAAGGTGACAAACCCCTAAAACCGTTTTCATAGTATCATACAAGAGTTTTCTCTAATCATGGTAAACCCCCTATATTTACTGTAAGATTGGCGCTGGAAAGTTAAGAACACCCGTTTTAAAATGAACTAATTCCTAATTAAGATAAATGATTATATGAATTTATTTTTTGCCAATTTCGCAAGTTTAATGTGGGGTCCCTGGCTTCTAATTCTGTTGTTAGGGGTAGGGTTTTGGCTAACTATTTGTTTGGGCGGAATCCAGTTTCGTAACCTGTTCTATGCACTTCGGCTGGCCTTTTCAAAAGAACGACAAGGTGAAGGCGATATTTCCCATTTTGGTGCGTTGATGACGGCATTGGCGGCGACGGTAGGAATGGGAAATATTGCAGGAGTAAGTACGGCCGTTGCATTAGGAGGCCCTGGCGCTATTTTTTGGATGTGGATCACCGGCTTGGTGGGAATGGCCACAAAATATTCTGAAAGTTTTTTAGCCGTTAAGTATCGACAGGTCAATCATAACGGTGAGATTTCCGGAGGTCCCATGTATTATTTGGAACATGGGCTAGGGCAAAAATGGTTGGGGGTTTGCTTTGCCATATTTGGCTCATGCGCTGCTTTCGGAATTGGAAATATGATTCAAGCCAACACGGCTGCCAATGCGGTGGCAACTGCCATGGGAACAAGTAAGTTTTCAGTTGGAATCATTTTATCGGTTTTGACCGCAATGGTAATTTTAGGTGGCATTAAACGCATCTCAGATGTCGCCAGCATTTTTGTTCCATTTATGGTCGCCATTTATTTTGTCGGTGCTTTGATTGTTATTTTGACTCACTTGAGCCAATTAGGAGTGGGCATTAGATTGATTTTCGAACATGCCTTTACCGGCACCGCAGCTACCAGTGGTTTTATCGGCGCAACGCTAGCGCAAACTATCCGATATGGCGTTGCGCGAGGTCTTTTCTCCAACGAGTCCGGGATGGGAAGTGCTCCCATAGCAGCTGCTGCTGCCAAAACAAATCAACCTGCAAAACAAGCACTCGTATCTATGAGCGGAACTTTTCTTGACACCCTGGTCGTATGTTCTCTCACCGCCATGGCATTAGCATCGACAGGAGTTTGGGTTTCCGGAGAAACAGGTGTAGCCCTGACCATGCTGGCATTTTCAGAAGGCCTTCCGGGAAATTGGGGCAACTTTATCGTTACACTGGGTGCCATCACCTTTGCTTTTTCTTCCATATTAGCTTGGGAGTATTACGGTGAAAAATGTTTCGAATACCTTTTTGGGGATAAATGGGTTCATTTTTATCGATACCTCTGGGTACTTTTTGTCTTTGTTGGCGCCATCATTAAATTGGAGTTGGTATGGAATTTTTCTGATGCAATGAACGCATTGATGGCGGTGCCAAATTTGATTGGTCTTGTTCTTTTAAGTAAAACATTATTTCGCGAAACCAGAGCTTATGAAATGGGTGTTCGCGATGGATCAATAGATAAATTCGATTGAGCATCTATTAAAATATTTATTTTAAAAAATCCTGTCGCAATATTCTTCCGGTAAACCATATATGGTAATTAGGGCAATATTAATGATAGAAAACGAAAAAGATAAATCTGAACGGAAAAAATTTTCTGTTGGCAGAGGAAAATTATGAAAGTATTGATTGTTGAAGATGATGCCCCTTCAAGAAAGTTTATGCAGGATACCGTTGAAAGTCAGGGGTTGGAAGTTCATGTCGCAGAAAATGGAGAAGAGGGCCTTGCTAAATTTAAGAAAATTAACCCGCATTTAGTGCTTTCAGATATCAATATGCCTAAAATGAATGGACTTGAACTTTTAGGAGAAATCCGGAAGATCAGCCCTCGGGCTATAGTAGTCATGGTCACTGCATTCGGTTGTGAAGAATATGCGATGAAGGCTATGGAACTCAAAGCCAACAACTATTTAAAAAAACCAGTCCGGCATGCAGAGCTATTGCCACTACTTAAAAAGTATGAGTCTTTTTCAAAAGTAAAACCTGAAGAAAAAGCTCAACCTCCCCAAACAAAGAAACCCACTTTTTCAATAAAAATGGACAGCATCCTTGAAGAAGTTCCAGATATGGTCGATTGTTTGATAAAATCTGCCGAAAACTATCTTGATGAAAGTGGTCAACTTGACGCTAAAATTGGCCTGGTAGAACTTTTAAACAATTCGATCGCGCATGGAAATTTGAGATCAGGAACAAATGGAGACACGAACCAAATTTTGAATAGAGTCCGCCAGGTGAGGATTGAATATAAAACGAGCGAAAATTATTGCGAATGGACCATTTCAGATGAAGGGGATGGATTTGATTGGAAATCGTACTTGGAACGATTAGATGCTGACCCTTTAGGGCAAGAAGGAAAAGGAATATTATGCTGCAAGTTTCATTTTAGCGAATTATTTTATAATTCCTCAGGTAATTCCGTTACGGCCAGGAAAAATAAAAGGTCCGATGGATAAACTAAAAACTATTTCTTTAGACTTTTATCTCATTAATTGTATCTAATAGTTTCCCTTCGTAATCAGGCCATTCTCATTTTAAATAGCAATTAAAGCATCAATTTTGTAATTAAAGAGAATTCAGTTTCTACATTTCTTTCTCACTTGAGCTTGATATGGAGGAAACGATAATTACCTCACTATTAAAAATATAATAATTAGAACTAAATGGAAGACGACAAACAAATTTTAGTGGTTGCGGGCACTGAGGAGAAGCAAAAAGCTTGTAAAGATCAGCTTAAAAATATGGGATTGGAAAATATTCATTGTGCCAAGAGCATTGATGAGGCACTGATAATTTTAAAAAACAAACCTATTGATTTGGTGTTATCTGATTGGGAATTGCCAGATGAGGATGGTTTGGAATTATTAAAAACCATTAAATTAACTCCATCGTTTCAAGGCACTCCTTTTATTTTTTTGACCGCCCATACTAATGAAGGTAAAAACCGTGAAGCAATGAAGTATGGAGCTGTAGACAATCTTATAAATACTTCTTCGAGCAATCTCAAAGAAAATATAGAAATCATTCTAAAGCGTGGGATTAGGAATATTATTATTGTAGATGATTCGGATATGCAACTTGAACTTTGCATTGCGCAGCTTCAACAAATCGGCTTTGAAAAAATTACGGGGGCTAAAAATGGAAAAGAAGCCCTGGATTATTTGGAAAACAATCCTGTTGATCTTATATTGGCTGACTTAAACATGCCGGTTATGAGTGGCCTGGAATTATTAAAAAGGGTGAAAGAAAATCCCAAGCTGAAAGATATCCCGTTTCTTGTTCTCACTTGCGAAAGTGACCATGAAATAGAACAGGAGGCATTAAATCTAGGTGCCTTGGATTTTATTTCTAAACCATGCAACGCGGATGATCTGCATTTAAAGATTAGAAAATCTCTGTATTGATATTCGTTGAGTTGAGATTATGTGTCAAGCCGATCGTTGAATTTTAAGGGATGAGAAAAAGGGCAAAAATGGCCTTGAAGACGCAACCATTGGAGTTGAGATCCAGGGTACTACAGCTGGGACCTAGTGGGGGCACGACTCTTGATTTCTATATATTTTTTTCACCTACCATTTTGTTATAAAAACCCTCCATCGATACAGTCACCATATAGTTTTGGAGTTTGTAGTTGTAAAGTCCTACAACTATCAAATAGACCGCAGTCAAATATTTACTCGGCGGGTCCTGTGTCTTTCCATGCCTCTGGTGGTTTTGACTGCAATTTAGCTCTATTAACCTTGATAAAATATTCTTTTATCTTCTTATCCTGATCTAAAACATCTCGAATGATCCATCCGCTTAACAATTCAACAAGTGGAATGGTTTCCCTGCATTCTTCTGTGCTCACTTTGCCTTTAATATCCTCGTATAATCCTCTTAACTGGTTAAGCATGGATTGATGATGGGATCGATGGAGAGCCAATTCCGGGCTCCCGATTTTGACCATAATATCCTCCTCTCTTTGAAAATGGTTTTTACAATGTGTCTCAAGCAGGGAAAGGTGGGTCAACATTTCATCACTGGGAATATTACAACTCATGGCTAAACTAATGGCGTTAACCAAAGTAACCAAATATTTGTGGTCATTATCAAGAGTCTCGTTACCGAGAGCGAGGTCTTCAGTCCAATGAATCTCCGTTGAAATTTTTAAAACCTTTTTTACCTTAGTGGAAAACATTGCAAGAGAAAAAGGTTTAACGAGGTAGTCGCTAATTCCTGAATCTAACGCTTTCACTATTATATTTTTTTCATTCTCCGCCGAAACCATCAAAAATGGAGTGTTGTTGAAAAATTCACTTTGTTTGGCATTTTGAAAAAATTCCAAACCGCCCATAATAGGCATATTCAAATCACAAATGACCATGTCAAAATTTTGAAATTGCATTTTGCTGAGCGCAGATTTTCCATTGGGGGCTTTAGTGATATTGGTAATCCGCATGGTTAACAACATGTCGACCATAATATTGATAGCGGGATCATTATCTTCTACTATCAGGACTTGATATCCCATTGATCTGGATTTTCCTTTCGAACATTAATATTTATTAAAAATCGCTCTGACCAGGCGAATATTCTATTGATATATACTTTCCCACTTTTGGTCCATTTGGTCAATTGCCCATTATAGGCAACTGAAATGCGATCGGGTTTCCTTGCTGCGCTTTTGCGTCACGGGTATCCTGAGCCGCAGTATTGGGTGGCACAAAAATCTGCATCGCCAAAGTTGTAAGGATTGCTTAACTGAAACTTGAAAAATATTTACAGAAAGACTATAAAACAAATGTATTTCTAGCTAAATACAACTCTTGGTGCAGATTCGTTTGGCTACATACACTTTAAATATTTTACCGAGATGCTGGTTTATTGAAAATGTATTAGGGTGAGTTTAAAAAGTCCCGAAATACTCCCGCAGTTTACTCTAGATAGATATTCAAAAAACAATTTTGCAGTGTATTACTTACTACAGCTACCATTATTTTTTAATGAATGACCCTTTTGGGCCTCATAGATCAGGGGCAGATTATTCAACTTGAACCCCTGTTATACAGGCAGGCGGGCATGAAGACAAGGTTGGTTAATACACCGGCGTGAGAGGCCGGAACTTGTTTTATTAACCGTTTCACCGAGGCTTCCACAAATTTATTGAAAATCAAAAGAGCCAAAAGTCAAAATCAATTTTCACCAAAGTTGCCATTTAAATGATTTCAAGAAATTCCACTCTGTCTGCATTCTTTTTGCTAGCAATTGCTGGTCTTATTTCTGCGCCCTTGGTGGAGGCAACACCTCTTTCTGCTCTAACGGAAGGAGCTCATATAAAGGGAAAGTTTCGCTCCTTTTTTCAACCAAGGAAATTAGATACGGTGCCGGATCAGACCCTTTACCATCTAGGTACTGATTTGAAAGTTGAAACGGGTTCGTGGAATGGATTCAAGCTTGGAAGTGCCTGGTTTGGATCAACGGATTTCGGATTGATTCGTGAAGATTTACAAGCTGGCAATCCTATATTGCCGGTATCGGAGATTTCTATATTTGCCGAGGCATATCTGAAATACAACAAATTTGATACGGAAATTACTGCCGGCCGACAACGAATCGAAACTCCATTTATGAACGGAGCCGATAGTCTTTTGTTTCCTGTTACCTTTTTAGGGTATAGCGTAAGCAACAAAAGTATAAAAAACGTGGAACTTTATGCAGCACACGTTTCGGACGTTAAGATTCGCCAAAATGATTTTTTTGAAGATACCGATCAATTTATTTCTCGGCAATTGGGTCTTTCCAATTTGAGAACCCCGGGAACCACTGTTGTAGGTGCAAAATGGATAAATGATTCCTTCAGGCTTGAAGGATGGAATTATATTTTTCACGATCTTTATGACCTGTTCTATCTTGAAAGTGATATGGATCTGCCGACGGTAGGTAAATATAAGCCCAAGTTGGGGTTTCAGGCAGGGCACCAGATCGATATCGGGGACAGTAATCTAGGGAATGTGAGTGCTTCTATGATCGGAGCAAACTTTAGAATCCAGCGCGAATCGGTCACTGCTTCCTATGCATTCAACTATATCCCCTCAAAAGAAGACCGATTCAGGAATGGTGGGTTTTTATCTCCATATAGTTTTGCCACCGATGCCATCTATACTAATAAACTGGATGGTGGGTTGACTGTAAAAGGTTCGGCTTTTGTGGGATGGGCGCATTCCTGGGGAATAAGTTATGAATCCAAAGATTCCTTATCTCTAGGTGTTAATTTCACTCTCTTTGATCTTCCTGAATCTCTCGGGGGTCAGGATTCACGTGAGACCAATATAAATTTTCGATACAAGTTCAAAGGGGCTTTGAAGGGTTTGTCTGTTATGAATCGGGTTGGAATAATTCAATCTAATCTGGCTTCTGAAAATTTAATAGAAGACCGTTTCATGATTCAATATGATTTTGACCTTTTTCTTTGATTTACCAAAGTTGGGAATTGGTTAGAAATATTTTATAAAGAAAGCTAAATTCGCATCTTCTAAATGTCCGTTTTGGGTGGCGTTCTCAACCGGTCGATGCAACACATGCGTTAAATCGTTGAGCCGGTGTTTCAAATTCTAATGTTTTACGTGGCCTCTCATTTAACTGTCGGGCCACCGCATTCAACTTAGTTTGAGAGTGTACTGATAAGTCAGTTCCTTTTGGGAAATATTGTCTAATCAAACCATTCGTATTTTCATTTGATCCTCGTTGCCATGGGCTTCGAGGATCACAAAAATAAACGTTTATATCAGTTTCTAATGTAAATCGCTCATGGTCTGCCAATTCTTTTCCTCTATCCCAGGTAAGTGATTTGTATAGTTCATCCGGTAGTTGCTTTGATTGCTTTATCAGCGCTGAGATGACACTTTCCGTATCTTTATTTTTAACTTTAGCCAGCATGACATAACGTGTCTGTCGCTCCACCAATGTCGCAATGTAACTGTTATTTGAGCCTGCAATAAGATCGCTTTCCCAATGCCCGGGCACAGCACGATCCTCTACCGAGGCGGGGCATCGATACCGCATTGGTTATTTGGCCCAACCCATCTCTTTTTAAACTAGCATGTTTGGAGCGTCGGATTGCACGTTGTGACCTAAGGTATTGTTGCAGCTCTTTTTTAAGCACGCCCCGTGCTTGCACAAGATTGTGGTGAAAGGGAATTTTTTTATTGTTACATGCTAATGCATTCTCTTAGGTTGCGGCGTTGCAACTCCCTTATCCATGTTACTGGGAGGACTGAAAGCATTTGGATTCTCCGCGCTCGATCACAAAACTCATCATCAGATAAGGCTACGACCTCCCTCTTTGACAAATCCAAATCCTTTTGCATCATGACCGTCCCGCAAGACGAGAGTGACATTGTTGAGAGAATTAATACGAATAAAACAATTGGCGTTCTCATAGTTGCAAGCCTTCCTTAATTTTCGTGAAGGGTGTGGGCATACACAAATTTTTAAAAATTCAAAATATTTTTTTGGAAGACGGATTTGCAGGGGAGAAAAGTCCGGCAATTTTTTTCCACGTTTTTTCCACGCGATTTCCCCTCATTCTCAAAATGGAGGAGGGCAGGAAAATCGAATAACTCTTTTAACTATATAATCTTAGGCGGGATTTAGAGAGTAGCCCCAAGGGGAATCGAACCCCTGTTTCCGGCGTGAGAGGCCAGCGTCCTAGCCGCTAGACGATGGGGCCATAGGTAATGCAATTATTAAAACCCGTCGCGTTTCATGATGGGTGGACCGGTGTTTTTCTTCTTCTTTTGTTTTCTTATAACATCTTCTGCTTCGAGGTCGCGCTTGTTCACTCCGGAGATCAAATAAACCATTAGGGGATAAGCGGGCAGGGATAATATCCCCCATGTGGCCATAAACTTTCCTCCCGCAGAAATCATTCCACCATCGCCGCCTTCGTTTCCGCCTGTGCCGAACGCGAGGAACAGCATTAGCCCCAGTAGCATTCCCATCAAGGATGAAACGGAGGTTTTATGTGCGACTTCGTTCATATATAGTGTGTTCAATAAGGGGAAATCGCTGACATAAGCGCCTATGAGCCCCAACGTGAACATGATGAAAATAGCGGCCATCAAAAAATCGTTAGTAATAGCAATGGTCGCGACCAATTGATAAGCGGGTGCACAAAGGGCAACGATAAATGGATTTCTATAAATGTTCATAATTCCTCGCAATAAAAAAAGCGGAGAAACTCCGCTCACCAGGCACGGCCCACTTGCGTGGGAAGCTATTCGCAGGTACAGCCGTCAAAACCCTTTGTTCCAGAATTGATTTTGCTCTGCCTCCCCTGTAAAGGGGGAATTGGCTCGGGTACAAGGGCTCGAACCTCGACATCCAGAATCAGAATCTGGCGTCCTACCATTAGACGATACCCGAGTATTAATTCCCTCAAAACTTGTAAACCTTGATTTATAATAATTTTAATAGATTTCCATGTCAAGATGGATTGCCTTCATTATTATAAGGAATGTTATTAAATGCGAGTGATTTCTGGAGCTGCACGTGGAACCCGGTTAGTGGATCTTGGGGATGCGGACATTCGCCCAACCTTGGATCGGGTGAAAGAGTCTTTTTTCAATCAGGTGGGACCCGATCTAACAGGAGTATCCTTTCTCGACTTGTTTGCCGGAACGGGAGCGATGGGCATTGAAGCCCTTAGCCGAGGTGCAGAAAAAGTAGTGTTTGTTGAGCAGAATTCTCAAGCCCAACTCCTGATTACCCGAAACCTGGAAAAATGCCGAATGATGGTTGAAAACCAAACCATGCGTTGGGAGCTTATAAAATCCAATGCGCTGAATTCTTTATCTGCATTGAGGGAAAAGTCCATGGCTTTTGACCTCGTCTATGTAGATCCCCCATTTGCCGAGGACCTATACGAGTCTTGTCTAGCGCAATTATCAGATGCCGGGATATTGAAAAAAGAGGCCTGGATCATCGTTGAGCATTTCCATAAAACAAAATTGCAAGGAAGTTATGGTAGACTAAAATCTTTTAAAGACAGGCAATTGGGTGACTCTTGCCTGTCATTTTTCAAAGTGGAACTATGAACGATCCAGAAAAAATAGCCATAGCCATGAGCGGGGGTGTCGATAGTTCCGTTGCGGCATCCATAATTAAAGAAAAGGGTTATCAGGCCGTTGGCATTTCATTGCAATTGTGGAACTATTCCGAGTCGGATAACCGTTTCGGCACCTGCTGTTCCCTCGATGATCTTGCCGATGCACGACGCGTCGCCGAAAAAGTGGGCATTCCATTTTATATCCTCAACATGGAAAAAAAGTTCAAGGAAGAGGTGGTCGACTATTTTATTTCCGAATACATGCAGGCCCGAACACCCATCCCTTGCACGCTGTGCAACCAGAAATTAAAGTTCGATGAGATGATCCAGAAAGCGGAGTCGTTTGGAGTGCGTCGCGTGGCAACTGGGCATTATGCTTCCATCGTTAAACATTCCAGTGGCAGGTTTCTGGTTCGCCGCGGGCGTGATCGATGGAAGGATCAGAGCTATTTCCTTTTCAACCTGTCGCAAGACCAGCTTTCGCGTTTGGAATTTCCATTGGGGGATATGGATAAAAATGAAGTGCGCGAACGGGCACGACAATTGGGATTGAATGTGGCAGAGAAAGCTGAGTCTCATGAAATTTGTTTTATTCCTGATAACGACTACCCAAAATTTATCGCTAAACAATTAAACGGCGATGCATTCAATGAGGGCGATATAGTTAACTCCAAAGGCGATGTATTGGGTAAACATCAGGGGTATCCTGCATTTACCATTGGTCAGCGAAAGGGATTGAATCTGGGTGGCCTCAAAGAGCCACACTTCGTGACTCATATTGACCCGGTGAATAATCGTATTACGGTTGGGACTAAAAAAGAATTAGAACGCGCAAATTGTTTTGTGGCACAAGTCAACTGGTGTTTGGATGTCGAAGACTCTATCCGTGCTGATGTGCAGATTCGGTACCGTCATCAGGGGGTTCCAGCAACGATCAAAAAATTAAATAACTCACGTGTTAGTGTAGAATTTGATCAGCCACAGATATCTATTGCCCCAGGACAGTCAGCTGTTTTTTACCAGAATGATTGCGTGATCGGTGGCGGGTGGCTTGAATGAGTCAAGAGGTAATAGTTGCAGTGGAAGCTGCGCTGCAAGCCGGTAAGATTCTCAAAGAACGCGCCGATGACATCGGCAAAATTTCTTTTAAAGAATTTCATGATCCAGTGACAGAAGTTGACCACCTCGCCGAACAAGCGATTATCAATCGTATCAAAAAAACTTTTCCGGACCACGATATTCTCGCCGAAGAATCCGGGAATTCACAAGGCAGTGACTCAACCAGTAAATGGATCATCGATCCGCTTGATGGTACGCTGAACTACTCGCATGGTTACCCCTGCTATTGTGTTTCAATTGCATTGGAGCAGGAAGGCGAAGTTAAAGTCGGAGTCATCTATAACCCCTGCCTTGATGAATTATTCGTTGCCGAAAAAGGTCAGGGTAGTATTCTTAACGGTAAGCCCATCCATGTATCAACCATCCCCACTTTAGAGAAAAGTTTGCTCGTTACAGGTTTTGCGCCGCGAGTGGTGAAATCGGAAAAAGACAATCTTGACCATTTCTGCAATTTCATGAAAGCCTGTCAGGCAGTGCGCCGACCCGGTTCTGCTGCTATGGATCTTGTTTATACGGCAATGGGCCGCTTTGAAGGATTCTGGGAGCGAATGCTCCATCCCTGGGATGTTGCGGCGGGACTTCTGATTGTTCTCGAAGCGGGTGGAAAAGCCAGTAAGTTCGATGGTAACCCAACCAATATTTATGACCAGGAAATTCTTGTCAGCAACGGGCTGGTGCATCAAGAAATGGTAGACGTTTTGCAAAAAGGCCAAATGTAATACCTTTAATGGTTCTGGCTTCATCCATGAAAAAACCTTTCATACTTTTCCTTATAATCTTCCTTTTTATCGGGTGCCAGTCTACTCGTGAAAAAGATTGTGCCGGATGCGCTTATGATATTTTTTTGTGGAAAACAGCGGTAGACACAATTGCGTTAGCAAATTTTCCTGAAGAAGAATACGTTGCAGTGGTGCATTATGCCAAATTTTCAAATGCCTGGGTGACCACTGGAAATGAAGTGAACATTACCGCAAACTTTCTCCACGAACTGACGAAAGAGGAACGCGTTGCCGTAGCAGCCCATGAAATTGCACATCTCAAGTTGGGGCACTATTACACCAAATTGGGTGCATCCATTTTGACTTCTATCGGATTTTCCGTGTTGAATATTTTTGTTCCCGGCGCCGGCTATAGCGAATATGTGATCAAGCCCGCATTGATGGGAGGATTTTCCCGTCCTCAAGAACTGGAAGCGGATAAACTGGGGGTGCAATATTTAAACAAGGCCGGATTTTCAACCGATTACTATTTACAGCTTTTAACTGTGCTGCAAAAAAAATCTGGGGATGAGCCTACGGAAGAGAGTTATTTTTCCACCCACCCAACCAATGAAGACCGGATGCAGCAAATCAGGGAATTGAAAGCTTCTGGAAAGTAAAGACGATTATTTTTGTTTGTCGGGGTCGACCAAATAGGTGTAACCGCTAAGGCCCTCTTTATATAGGTTCAAAAAATCATCGGCTTCTTTTTGTGTGACCACGCCACGCTGCACGCAGCCGATGAGAAATCCATCGATCCGTCCTGCGAGTTCATCGGCTGAGAACTGCACATAGTCGAGCACGTCTGTTACATCTTCCCCTTCGATGATCTGTTCATATTTTAGAGAACCGTCTTTATTCAAGGAAACATGAATGGTGTTTGTATCTCCGAATAGATTATGAAGGTCGCCAAGAATTTCCTGATAAGCTCCTGTCAAAAAAATACATAAGGGATAGGTCTCCCCAGGCTCCAACGGATGAACTCTAAGCGTGTTTTCAGTTCCACGGTTGGTGCCGATGAAGGTGTCTATCCTGCCATCGGAGTCGCAGGTAATGTCTTCCAGCGTTGCATCGCGAGTGGGTTCTTCATTCAATCGGTAAAGTGGGACTACTGGGAAGACCTGATCGATGGCCCAGGAGTCGGGTACGGATTGGAAAACTGAAAAGTTACAGAAATATTTGTCCGCCAGCCGAGTCTTCAAGCTGCGGATTTCATCGGGCATAAATTTCAACCGGCTGCTCAACTTTTCAATTTTACGGCAGATGCCCCAGAAAATTCTTTCCGCCATGGCCCGACTTTCAAGGGAGATCATGCCCATGAGAAACTGGTTTTGCGCTTCATCTTTTAAATGCACGGCATCGTGCCAGGATTCGTTGAGATTCTTATTTGAAGTGGAGTCGAGAACATAAAAAATTTCTTTGACCACTTCAGGAGCATCCTCGTCAATTTCAATCTTATCGCTCCATTCGGGAAAACTTGTAACATCGAGCACATTGACCACAAGTATGGAATGGTGAGCCGTCATGGCCCGGCCTGATTCGGAAATGATATTCGGGTGCGGAAGATTTTCTTTGTTGCATATTTCAAGCAGGTGATAAACCACATCGTTGGCGTATTCCTGCACGGTATAATTGATGCTGGATGCAAATGTGGAACGAGAGCCATCGTAGTCCACTCCCAGACCCCCACCAACATCAATATATTCAATGCCACAACCGAACCGCATCAATTCTGAATAAAACCGTCCTACTTCTTGCAAGCTGTTTTTAATGCGACGGATATTTGTTATCTGGCTGCCTAAATGGAAGTGGATTAACTTGATACTGTCGAGAATATTTTTTTCCTTGGCTATTTGCAGGGCTTCCATCAATTCGATGGAGTTCAACCCAAACTTCGAGTGCTCCCCTGCTGAAGAAGACCAGCGCCCTTGACCGGTACTTAGTAGCTTAATGCGTAATCCTATATTGGGTTTCACCCCCAACTCTTTGGCTACTTTTTCTATGAGAGATAGCTCGTCTAATTTTTCAACAACGATGAAAACTTTTTTCCCCAGCTTCTGACTCATTAAGGCCAGTCGAATAAAAGCTTCATCTTTATAACCGTTACAAACGAGTAGGGCTTCCGGATTGTCGAGGATGGCAAGAATGGCGTGCAGTTCGGGTTTGGATCCTGCTTCGAGTCCTATATTGTAGGGCTGCCCGAATTTTACGATTTCTTCTACCACCTGTCGCTGCTGGTTTACCTTGATCGGGTAGACCCCGTGATATTGCCCGGTATAGTCATATTCATTTATGGCTTTGCTGAAGGAGTTGGCAAGATTGGCGATGCTGGCCTTCAGGATGTCTGAAAAACGGATGAGAACCGGCAGCGAATAACCCTTGGCCTGAATGTCATCCACCAAATCCTTGAGGTCGATGTCATGTTGGCTTTGACGGTTGGCGCGGACAACGATATTGCCTTTGGAATTGATATCGAAATAACCCGCACCCCAGCCGTCAATATTATAATGTTCGCGAGCTTCTTCAATGGTCCACTTCGGCATGGAATTTCCTTGCAAAATTTATAGTAAATTATAGCTATTTGGCCCCACGCCTAGTGAAATGTCAATTGAAAACAAAGTACTTTTTTTGATTTGTGAAACTGTGCTATAAATTCTGAATTGTTCCATTGAATCCGTCATTCCAATTAGAGATAGAAAATGAAAATTGAAAAAGTCGAAGTGCAGGAAATTGCCCGTCAGTTTGGCACCCCTGTTTATGTATACAGCCTGGAAATTTTGCGCCAATCCATAAATGAAATAAAGAAGCTGTCACCGGTCACCCGTTACGCCATGAAAGCTTCTTCCAACGTTAGAATTTTACAGGAGATGTTGGCGAATAGAGTCAAGATCGATGCGGTGAGTGTTTATGAAGTTCAACGTGCGATACGTGCCGGTTACAAAGCAGAAGATATTTGTTTCACCAGCGATGTGTTTTTTAATGCTGATGATGTTAATTTTTGTCTGGAAAATAATATTTATTGCAACTGCGGTACGCTGGGGATGGTTGAGGAGTATGGTCAGGCATTAAAAAAGACGGGAGCCGGTTCCGCAAAAATTTCTATCCGTATAAACCCCGGTGAAGGCGCGGGCCATTCCAAAAAGACAAATACCGGTGGACCTTACAGCAAACACGGAATCTGGTATCAGAATCTGGATGAAGTGAAGCAATTGTTGAAAGAATATAACTTGACCTTGTCGGGCGTGCATATGCATATCGGTTCAGGAGGTGATATGGAGCACCTCAAGCGCATCACAGGAAAGTTGGTGGACTTTGCGAAAGAGTTCCCGGATGTGGAAACGATTAATTTTGGAGGAGGATTGCCCTACCAGTACGATCCCGATCAACCGCAGGAAGATATCTCCGGTTACAAAGCCATTATCGATGAGCGTGCGCAAGTACTAAAAGATCATTTCGGCAGGGAAGTGGTTTGTGAAATCGAGCCGGGAAGGCGCTTTGTAGCGGGCTGCGGATACCTGA
>Ga0114932_10001513_pt1 | contig 26233 bp, 13 predicted proteins | sample 2SBtaG_2_FD_87286 | JGI IMG/M metagenome (GOLD analysis project Ga0114932, IMG submission 87286) | Deep subsurface microbial communities from Kolumbo volcano to uncover new lineages of life (NeLLi) - 2SBTROV12_ACTIVE470 metaG | ecosystem: Environmental > Aquatic > Marine > Volcanic ...
GCCGCTAAAGTGAGTGCAGAGCCTGTTCCACCTGTCAACTGGATTGCCCCGGTACCCGAACTCAATGTGATTGCACCTGTGAAGTCGTTGCTGGTATTGGTGACAGTCATCGTACTGGTACTGCTGGTGGTGAAACTTGAAGTGCCTCCTATCGTAAATACCGTTCCGCTGGCGTCTATGTTGCCGGTGGTGGTGATGTCGAGGTTACCGCGCGCTGTAATCGTGCCAGTGGTGAAGATGATCGATGACGAGCTAGTGATGGTGAAGTCACCTCCCGAGGGCAGGTTGATCGTACCTCCGAGGGTCACGGTGCCGGCGCTGCTGATGGTGAAGTCAACCAGGGAGTTAGTGTTATTGGAACCCACCGTACCCAGGCTCACCGCTCCGGTTCCCGCTGTCAGTGTCAGGTTCTCGCCACCCGCGCTGTTACTCGCATCTATCAGGCCGGATACCGAGATATCACCCGCCCCCGCGCCGGTCGAGATCGTTGCGGTCAAGCCGTTCGCCAACGTCAACGCACTGCTGAAGGTTACATCCTGATTTGTTGTTGTTATGTTGCCCTGCAATTGCACTCCTGTGGCGTTCGACGTGGTCAAGGTCGTGTCTCCGTTCCAGGTCTGACCCGCCGACAGGAGTAATAATGTGGAACCATTGTCAATGTTTACCGCACCTGTTCCCGAAGCCAGAGTGATCGCCCCGGTGAATGCGTTGCTGGTGTTGGTCAAGGTAATAACACCGGTGCCTCCACTGGTGTCAAGACTTGTTGTGGTGCCAATGGTCCAGGCTCCTGCGGTACCAATGATGCTGCCGTTTGAAACTATGGTCAAAGCTTGGCTCGTGTTGATCGTGTTGAGCGCTGTGACCGATCCGGAACTGGTGATGTTGACATCACCAATAACAGACAGGTTGATCGCACCGTTGAGGGTCACTGCCCCGGCACTGGTGATGATAAAATCATGAAGGTCGTCGGTGCTTGTCCCGGTGACCGCACCAACACTCACATCGCCGGTGCCCGCAGCCAGCGTCAGGGTCTCAAGCGCTCCCCCCCCTGGAGTCCCATTCACATCGTCCAGAGTAATGTTTCCCGCTCCGCCTCCCGTCGAAATCGTAGGGGTCGTACTATTTGCTACGGTCAGCGCACCGGAGAAAGTTATATCAGCCCCAGTCGCGGTGATATCGCCATTAATGGTAATGCCATTGCTGGAAGTGATGTTTAAGGCTGAAGTGGTTGTCAAACCTGCGGCCAGTATCAGTTCGGTACCGCCATTGACTACGGTTATCGCTCCGGTTCCGACAGAAAAAGTCACCGCTCCACCAAAATCGTTACTGGTATTGGTCAGAGTGATGTTGTTAGTACCGGTGGTGGTAAAACTGGAAGTGGTGCCTACTGTAAATACCGTGCTTGCCCCGTCGATGGCACCACCGCTTATATTCAGTGTCACCGCGTTGGAGGCAGTGATTGATGTTGGTAGAGAGATCGTTGTACCGGTGATGTTGACATCACCAATAACAGACAGGTTGATCGCACCGTTGAGGGTCACCGCTCCGGCACTGGTGATTATAAAATCATGAAGGTCGTCGGTGCTTGTCCCGGTGACGGTGCCGACACTCACATCCCCCGTGCCCGCAGTCAGCGTCAGGGTCTCAAGCGCTCCCACCCCTGGAGTCCCAACCACCGCGTCCAGAGTAATGTCTCCCGCTCCGCCTCCCGTCGAAATCGTAGGGGTCGTATTATTTGCTACGGTCAACGTATCGGAAAAAATTATATTGCTCTGGGTGGTTGTCAGATCCACAGCCAGAGTAATGCCGCTGTTGCCGGTTGCGGTGAGTGCGTTTTCAAAAACGGAAGCGGTTCCACTAAAGGTTACCGTGTGTGTGGACCCGGAAGCATCGAGTGTGATGGTACCGGAAATTAAATTCGTGCTTGCGGCGGTGACGCTGTCGACTATGATGTTGCCGCTGGTGCTGTCGCCGATGTTCACGTTATTGGCGGTGATCAAGTTCAGTTCCGCGTCAGTGATTTGCAAATTACCCGTTCCCGACCCGACCCCAATGGTGCCTCCACCGGAACGGATGATCGTCAGGTTGCCCGAGCCCACATCCAAGCCCACCGAGATGCCGAGGGTTGCTGTGGTGATCGAAAGATTGGAGTTGGAGGTATCAATCGTGCCCCCCGTGAAGTTCACCGTACCGGTGTTGTTCATGGTTACACTGGTGAAGGTGGCTGTGGCACCGGAGAAATCAAACGTTCCAGACCCTGTAAACTCAGAGGTCGTCGCAAACGTCCGCGTACCGCCAGAGAATTGCACCGTTCCACTTGCGTTAGTGACGGCATAATCTCCCGTGTCGGTGCCGCCAGAGGTAAAATTCAAGTTGCCGGTGTTGGAGACCGTGACGGTACCGGTATTATTGAATTGAGTGAGGAACTGCATCGTGGCGGCGGTGTTGAACACCAGCGCACCTGAGTTGTTGAACGTTCCCGCGCTTCCTCTTATTTCCGCAAGACCACTGCTCGTTGTGATGTTGAAGGTGCCGCTGTTGTTTAAAATTGCTGATGCATTGGTTAAGGTCAAATCACTGGTTCCGGCGCCGCTGCGGGTGATGACGCCTTGTTGGTCCCAGGTGACGCTGGTTAATGACTGAGCGGTACCATCTATCGTTCCTGCGGTCACTCCCGATGTGGTGGTGAACGTGCTGCTGGTTGTACTGGTAATCGTGCTGGTTCCCGACCAGTCGAAAGCACTGGTGACCGACATGGCAGCATCCACCTGCAAGGTACCCCCATTCACTGTTAGATCAGCAATCGTGACAGCATTATTAAATTCTGCTGTGCCAGCACTGACGGTTGTGACCAGAGTGGAGGCGTAGTTACTCGTGTTCAAAGTGGCTGCAGCGCCATTAAACAAAACATTGCCCGAACCCGTAAAGTCACTTGTCGAAGAAAAGGTTCGTGTTCCGCCTGAGAATTCTAAAATCCCACTGGCATTGGTGACGGCGTAGTCGCCGGTATCGGTTCCGCCGGAGGTATAATTCAACGTGCCTGTGTTGGAGACAGTCACCGTGCCGGTATTGTTGAACTGGGTCAGGAACTGCATGTCAGCCGCGGTATTAAATACCAGCGCACCCGAGTTGTTGAACGTTCCCGAGCTTCCTCTTATTTCAGCCAGGCCACTGCTTGTTGTGATGTTAAAGGTACCGCTGTTGTTTAAAGTAGTAGATGCGTTGATGGTCAAATCACTGGTACCGGTGCCGCTGCGGGTGATCACCCCCTGTTGGTCCCAGGTGATGCTGGTCAAAGCCTGGGCACTGCCATCCAAAGTTCCAGCTGTCACCCCAGATGTTGTGGTGAATGTGCTTGAGGTGGTAGAGGTGATCGTGCTGGACCCTGTCCAGCTGAAAGCACTGGTGACCGACATGGCAGCATCCACCTGCAACGTTCCGCCAGTGACGGTAAGGTTTGCAATGCTGACCGTGTTATTAAATTCGGCTGTGCCAGCGTCGACAGTTGTAACCAGAGTGGAAGCGTAGTTACCGGTATTCAAAGTAGCCGTAGCGCCATTGAACAATACATTGCCCGTGCCGGTGAAATCCGTTGTCGAAGCAAATGTCCGCGTGCCAGCGGAGAACTCTAAAATTCCACTTGCATTGGTGACAGCATAATCGCCGGTGTCCGTTCCTCCCGCTGTAAAATTTAACGTGCCTGTGTTGGAGACAGTGACGGTACCGGTATTATTCATCGGGGTGAGAAACTGCATGTCAGCACCCGTATTAAACACCAGCGAACCTGAGTTGGCGAATGTTCCCGATCCTCCTCTTATTTCAGCCAGGCCACTGCTTGTTGTAATGTTGAAGGTGCCGCTGTTGTTTAGAGTCGTCGATGCACTGATGGTCAAATCACTGGTACCGGAACCGCTGCGGGTAATCACTCCCTGCTGGTTCCAGGTAACAACATTCAGGGCCTGAGCACTGCTATCCAAGGTTCCTGCCGTGACCCCCGATGTTGTAGTGAAGGAACCCGCGCCGCCAAGCGTTGCGCTACCCGACCAGTCAAATCCACTGGTCGCTGAAACCGCGCCATCGGCCTGCAGAATGCCGCCGCTCAAGGTCAGGTTGCCCAGATCGCTGGTGCCATCAAATTCTGCCGTGCCGGCACTGATGGTCGTGGTAGTGGCGGTAAAAGCACCGTCAATGGTTGGGGTTCCGCTATCAAAAATCGCTGCCCCGGTTCCACCCACTGTTAAGGAACCTCCGTTGGTGGTGATGTTATCGTTCACATCGACCGAACCGGAGTCGAGGTTCAATGTAAAGGCCAGGGCACCTGCGGTAACGGTCAACCCGGCACCGCTTGCACCCAAAACGATATTTGAGCTCGAATCGGTCATATCAAAAACGCTGATGTTGGGAGCGGCGAGAGCGTAGGTGGAAGTATTAGATGGATCGACAGTTATGTTCAACGTGGTGACATTGGTTGTGGTGGTGTTGATATCAAAATTATTGTTGGTGTCGAGGGTTAGGCTGGCACCAAGATCATTGCTGCCATTGTTTAAGGTAATATCGCCTGTGGTACTGGCAAAGCTTGCTGCGCCTGCAACGGTGAGAGACACACCCTGAGTGATGTTTCCACTGGCTGAAACGGTAAATGCGTTGGTGACCGAGCTGGCGTTTCCAAAAAATCCAACCGTTCCCCCAGAAGTCAATGTCAGCGTTCCCGAAATGGTCGCGGTGCCGGTCAGGGATATGTTGCTGACGGTAATTCCTGTAACACTTGCGCTGCCGATAGAAACATTTGTTGCAGTGATGTTATCCAATTCTGCATCGGTGACTTCCATATTGCCGCCGGTAGAACCCACACTGATTGTGCCTGCAGTGGAACGGATGATTGTCACATCCCCGGTTCCGGCCGAAAGGGAGCCAGTATTAAAGCTTAGATTATCGGCTGTAATCGATAGAGTCTGGTTGGTGGTTGATACCGTAGCAAAGAAGAGTACCGAAAAGTTTCCGGAGCCACTGCTATCCGAATCGGCATTAAGTGTTATTGCCCCGGAATCAGTCGTCACATCGACTTGAGCGGTAATACCCTGACCTGCGTTTACCGTCAAGGTATTGAAGGTGGACGCATTGTTTAAAAAGGTGACCGATCCCGTGCTTGTAGTGGCGTTAATAGTCAAAGTACCTGAAATGTTGTCGCTGTTCGTGGCAGAAATATTATCGACCGAAATATTTCCGTTGGTAGTGTTGCCAATGGTCAAATCTGTTGCGGTGATATTCTGAAGCTCCGCCCCACTGATAGTCATTCCTCCTGCGGTATCCCCCAGCCCAATGGTACCTGTGCTGGTGCGGACTAGCGTTACTGTTTGACCGGTTGCGGTGATGGTTCCGGTTACCGTCAGGTCATCGGTAGTTATATTGATGCCGCCGCCTGATGTCTCAATGTCAGCGCTTGCATCAATGGTAACGGTAGAAGAAGCCGCCGAAGTTAACAGTGTGATTCCTGTCGTAGCGTCAATATCATTTGCGCCAGATGAGTTGGTTACTGTGATGTTCCCCGTTGTTGCCGTCAAGTTGACACTACCGGCAGAGGTAGTCACACCGTCTACGCTGCTGAATGTCTTTATAGAAAAATCATCAGCATCCACGTAAGTGATATTGCCGGAAGTTGTTGCAATGGATAAGGTGGTCACGTTATTCGTGGCATCCGTCAAAGTGACCGCCGCGGTAGTGCTGATCGAAAGTCCGTTGGAGACGTTACTGGCAGTGATGGCACCGGTCTGCGTGATCGCCCCGGTAGTGACAAGTATCACCTGGCCCGCGCTATTCAACTTTGTGATCGAAAGAGCGCCCGTAACATCTAAATTGATGGAGTTGAAACTGGTATTGTCGATATCCACAGAACCAACGGCAACTTCCAATGCGTTGGCCGAACCCACGCCTTGAATCGCATCGATCACCAACCGCCCATTGACGGCAGAGACATTATCGGACGCGGTATTTCCATTCCCATCCAGAATAGAACTGGCTCCATCCACCGTAAGAGTTACGGCAGAATTTGAGGAGCTTGTGGTGGTCAATTGACCCACGTTAATTGAGCCGGCGTTTGTGCCCGTAGAGGTCAGCGTAATGGTTCCGCTACCGGCATCGATAAAAGCTGTAGTCCCGCTGGACATGTCGACAGCGTCGCCGTTATTACCATCCGAAACATTAGTATTGGTAGTGAGAGATACATTTCCCGCGCCTGTTGCGGTGATTCCTCCCGACGTCCCAAAAATGATACTGTCGTCAGCAGTGAGTGTCACCGCTCCCGTCGTTACCGTTGCGATATTATTGATATTGACATCCGAGGTCGTCCCATCGGCATCCAGGATCAGGGAGCCTGCGGCGAGGGTACTGCCAATTGTGATGTCGCCGTCGGCTGTGGTCATTGTTGTGGAGGAGCTTCCACTACTGAGCGCTCCATTTTGGATGATGTCGCTTGCTGTAGTGGCACCGTTATTGGTTATGGATAGTGTGCCGGTGGTGGTGATGGCTTCCACGGTGATGCTGCCGCTCGTCAGGTTAGTCTTACCGGTTCCCGCGCTGATATTGAGGCTCACGTTTCCTGTGCCTGCGCTTATAGTTGTGCTTCCCGCCATGGTGATGACTGCTGCACCGGCGGCGCGGTCTGCATCGACAACTCCGTTTGCAGTGGTTTCGTTGGCGGTTAGGGTAAGGGCGCCATTATCCGTAGTGATGTTTGCATTGATGAGAATACTACGTCCCGCCTGCAGGGTGATGTCGCCGCCAGACCCACCCCCACTGGTGATGATGGCCTCGTCGATGGTGATGTCTTGGTTGGCCTGTAATATGACATTGGTGCCTGCATTGGTGATGGTGGTGATCTGGTCCGCATCAAAGGTGACATCGGTGGAGCTGTTTTCAGCAAACGCATCATTACTGGCAACCGTGTCGCTACCGCCATTGGCGATGGTGATGTCTCTTGGATCGAACAGCACCGTTCCTGCTGCACCATAGATGGAAGAAGCATCGACCTCGCCGTTAAAATTGAGGTTCTGCTTACCTGAAATTTCTATGAATCCACCGTCTCCTGAAAGCGAGCCGCCAGTAGCCTTGGCACTTCCATAAAACCGTGTGACATCGTCGGCCCAGACGATGACCTTACCGCCGGAGCCTGAGGCTCCTCCACTAGCGTCTATTATTGCGTTCTCGCCGACAAACGTTCTCTCTGCATTTTGAACTTCTTCGTTCTTGCCTTGATAGTCGCCACCTATTAAAGCTTCACCGCCGCCGGCATCGCCGGAGACATCGACTTTGGCCTCATCGAACAAACCGACATATTCGCCGGTCACTTGCACTGTGCCGCCTTTTTCGCCGGCATCGTCTCCTGAGGCATCGATGGTGCCTGATACGTGAACGACTCCTGAATCGCCGCCCATCAGAAAAACTTTGCCATCTTTTTCAACCACACTGTTGGCTATGATCATTCCTTCCATGTTCACCACATTGCGGATGACATCGCCGGCGTCTTTGGCGCTCATCCTGATCTGGCCACCGTCGGCTTGCAGCAGTCCGGTATTGCTGACGCGGTCTTCGAGTTCGTTGCCGTCTTTATCGAGTACCGTTCCTGCAACGGCTTCGGTCACCTCAAAACTGATGAGGCCATCTCCCGTGAAATCCATGGTCGCGGCAGTGCCTGATGCGAGATCGATAGAACCGAGACTTGCGGTGACAATCGTTCCGCGGTTCTCAACTGAGGGGGCTAACAGCCCCACATAACTGGCAGCGCTGATATTGCCTTCGTTGATAACGGATGAGAGGGGGTTGTCGAGGTCTTGAATGAAGTTGTAGGTTTCGTTTAAAAAATCCTGATCGGAGATATGCATCGTCGTGGCAACAAGGCCATGCACATCGACCGTTGAGCCGTGACCGAAGAACACGCCAGAGCCGTTGGTGATAAAGACGTTGCCGTTGGCAGTGAGACTGCCGAGAAGAATGCTGGGGTCGGCACCGATGACCCGGTTCAAGGCAACCGCACTCGATGAGGGTTGCGTGAAGTTTACAGATTCATTGGAACCGATATTAAAACTGTTCCAGTTGATGATCATGTTGTGGGTGTGCTGGTCGATCTGCATCGAAGTTGCAGTCGGTTCGGTGATGGACCCGGAACCGCCAACGACCTGCCCATTTTGTGGCAAAGCGAAGACAATTGTCGGCCAGCCGCCGATCAGGTAAACCAGAAATAGCGCCAGAGTTTTTTTTAACTTAATTGACAAAATGCGGTTCCTCAAAAACAGCAAAATGCAAATTAAAAAAAAGAATTGGAAGTTAGGCGAAAATCTTTAGTTCAAAATCTAATTTATAGTATTAGGGAACGCTTGAGTTAATGCAATGAATTGATGGGTTTAAAATAATATTATGGCAAATTCGGCTTGCCTAATTTTTTAGAAAGGAAATTATTAGAACAAGCATTCTTTCGAGGGGGATTAGACGATTTTTTTCAATTGCGCGAAAAGGTAGTTAAACGCTTCATGGTAAGTTGCTAATTTTGAGTAGACGTTTTCGGTGGCCTGTTGGGGTTTTTGATTGATTCGCTGATAGTCAGCAGCCATTTGAGTCCAGTTGGGTTGGTTTTCCAGCCAGCCGTTCTGAGTTGCTATTTCAAAGCACTGTTCATCGGTATTGCAGGGGATGTTTTTCAATTCAGCAAATGCTCGGATAATTTTTAGTGCAATATCGTAGGTGTGGCCGAATCGTTGCAAAGCAGCCCCTTTGAAGTAATCACTTTGCTCCTGCTTGAGAACTTCAGCCAATCTTTGCAGGTTCCAGTCAAAATGCGTTAACAAAACCTGTGATTCTGATGGGGATATTTCTGGCATTTGGATAACCAAGAGTTAAAAGATCATTATACCAAGTAGAGTGTTTTATAATGTAAAGTTTTTGTCCATTGCTTTTATATCAATTGAAATGATATTTTATCTAAAAAACCTCTAACAATTGCTGATTTCTTTTAAGAGTGAAGTTCCTGAAAATATATGAATGCTGAAAGTTTAAATGAAGATTTTGTGGATAACGGAGATGGAACAGTTACTTCAAAAAAACATGGCTTGATGTGGGTTAAGACGGACTCCATGAACGATTTAAAAAAATGGGTGAATTATCAGGAAAGCAAAGATTACGCTCGCGAACTTAGTGAAAAAAACTTTGCAGGGTACAATGATTGGCGCCTGCCTGATAAAGATGAAATGTCAACCTTGTACCATGAGGACTTGAGCAATACGGATCAGTTCGGCAAGACGATCCATATCAGTGACCGGTTTGCTCCAGGTGGCGGATTTTCCATGGTCGCTCAGCAGGTGCCGGGCCGTATGCGGACATGGGTCTTTAACATAAGAGACGGGGAATTCAGTCACCCGGAAGGGCTCTGGACAATAACCGAAGCCGCCAGAGCTGTTCGTAATATATAATGTCTATACTGTAATGGTTTATTTGGAGATTAAAAAATGAGTGAGGAACTTTATCATCCTCCTGAATTGGTTTCATCGAAAGCCCATGTGGGTAGTATGGAACAATACCGTGAGATGTACGAACGCTCGATTAATTCCCCTGACGAATTTTGGGCAGAACAGGCCGAGCGTTTTTGCTGGTTCAAAAGATGGGATCAAGTACGATCGTATAATTATGATGTGACCAAGGGCGCTATAAACATTGAATGGTTTAAGGGAGGGCAATGCAATATCACCTCCAATTGCCTGGACCGACACCTTGAAACGAGAGGGGATCAGACTGCTATTTTATGGGAAGGCAATGAGCCGGGTGAAAACAAAAGCCTGACTTATAGAGAACTTCACCGGGAAGTTTGTAAATTCGCAAATGTTTTAAAAAGTCACGGAGTAAAAAAGGGCGATAGAATTTCTATATATATGCCCATGGTAGTTGAATTGGCAGTGGCTATGCTGGCTTGTGCCAGAGTAGGGGCGGTCCACTCGATCGTCTTTGGAGGCTTTTCCCCAACAGCTTTGGCAGATCGCATTGTGGATTCCTCCTGCACGGTTCTTATTACCACCGATGGTGGATATCGGGGGGCAAAGCCGATCCCCATTAAGGCCAATGCGGATGAAGCGATGACTCTGGCTGAAAAGCAAGGAGTGTTGGTAAAAACCTGCGTTGTGGCTCAGCGGGTGGGCGAAAAAATTCCCATCACCATGCAGGAGGGACGCGATTTCTGGTGGCATGATGAAATGTCCAAGGCGGATCCGGTTTGTGAGCCGGAAGCTATGGAGTCAGAAGATCCTCTATTTATTCTTTACACATCGGGATCGACCGGTAAACCAAAAGGCGTGCAACACAGCACAGCGGGTTATATGATTTTTACGGCACTGACCCACCGATACATATTTGATTATCATAATGGCGATATATGGTGGTGTACGGCAGATATAGGGTGGGTGACAGGCCATTCCTATATTGTCTATGGTCCATTGGCTAACGGTGCGACTACCGTAATGTTTGAAGGAGTCCCCACTTATCCTGATGCGGGCAGGTTTTGGGATGTAGTGGACCGATTGAAGGTCACTCAATTTTATACTGCCCCGACAGCGATTCGCGCCTTGATGTCTTGCGGTGAAGATATTCCAGCCAAATACGATCTTTCCACATTAAGAGTTCTCGGGTCCGTAGGGGAACCGATTAACCCTGAAGCCTGGCGTTGGTATCATAACAATATAGGGAAGGGCAGGTGCCCGATAGTGGACACCTGGTGGCAAACAGAAACAGGCGGAATATTAATCACTCCCTTACCAGGTTGCACACCTACGAAACCTGGTTCTGCAACCCTGCCTTTCTTTGGAGTCAAACCCGTAATCATTGAAGCGGAAACAGGAAAGGTTGTAGAAGGGAACGGAGTGACCGGTGTATTAGCTTTAGAGGAACCCTGGCCGAGCCAGATGCGAACCATTTATAAAGATCATGAACGATTCGAAGAAACTTATTTCAAACTTTACCCAGGATTTTATTTTACTGGCGATGGGTGTCGACGTGATGAGGATGGCTATTACTGGATCACGGGTCGCGTCGATGATGTAATCAATGTGTCGGGACACAGAATCGGGACGGCTGAAGTGGAATCTGCATTGGTTTTACATGAAGCGATTGCAGAGGCCGCTGTTGTTGGTTATCCGCATGAGATTAAGGGGCAGGGGATCTATGCCTATGTTTCCCTTATGGCAGGGGTCAACGAAAGCGATGAGTTGAAAAAAACTCTGGTAAATTTTGTCCGAAAAGAGATCGGGCCTATCGCTGCACCTGATGTGATCCATTGGGCTCCTGCTCTTCCGAAGACAAGGTCAGGGAAAATAATGAGACGTATATTAAGAAAAATTGCAGCTAACGAAGCGGAACAGTTAGGAGATATTTCGACACTGGCTGATCCTTCTGTGGTAGAAGATTTGAAGACTTCTTATGCGGAGATGTTTCCAGGTTAGTTTGGATTAGGCAAAGCAAGATCGGGATCATGGAGTTGAACTAGTTCAACTCCATGACTTTTCACTCCTACAGTGAAAAGAGCAAGGAACCCCTCCCCCCCCAAATGTTTGAGCGTCTGTAATTCCTTAGCAACCAGTGGGATAGCTATATATTTTAAGCGAAAAGTATCAGGTGTCAATTGAAAGTTTTGATTTTTCGTAAATAAATCGTATATGAGCTAATTTGAACTCGTGAGTGGGGAAAATGAAGATGATGATGCGGATTTTTGGCCCAGTCTTTTCTCTGCAATGGCTTGTTTTGCCTGCCGTAAACCTTTCTGGGCCGAGTTATTCAAAGGTTCCAGACGGATTGCCATTGTGAAGGCTGCTCGAGCTTCTAACTCTCTATTTTGCTGTAAATAAGCCCAGCCCAGCCCATCGTAGGCATCAGGCTGGTCAGGTTGTTGGTTCAATTCCTCAGAAAAATAAATAATGGCCTTTTGGCTATCTCCATTAAATAAATGGATTCGGCCCAATTTGGTGCGGGGTGTCGTCTGAAGTTTGAAAGGGGCAATGGCATTTTTGCCGGTGATGAGCTCGAAAACCGGGTTGGGAGTGGGATTCAAAGCCAGACCTTGTTCCAGCAATTGTATTGCCTTGCTATAATTTCCAATATGAAAATATATATATCCCATTCCTTTTCGTGATTCAGACCTGTTGGGCTGTATCTTCAATGAAGTCTGGAACATTTTCATTGCCTTGTCATTGTTTCCATTTTGATAGTAAGTCCAACCAAGTGAATTGTATACCTGCCATCCAAAACGCTCTTTTGAGAGTAAGTCTATGAACTCTTGCGTCAAGGCGAAATCAGGATCAAGAGAAATGGCTTTTAAAAAATACTCAATAGCCAGATCAGGATTTCTATGCTTATAGTGAACCCAGCCTAATGCCATATAGGGAGAAGCTAATAGTGGATGCTCTTTTAATATTTTTTCAAAATATATTTTAGCCTCGTTAGGAGCCTCACTTTGCAGAATGGCCCAGTCTAGTTTGTATGCAAGTTTTTTATTTCCCGGATCGTGGCGAAGTGCCGTTTCTAAATAAGGGACAGCTTTCTGAAACTGTTGAATTGCATATAAAGATAAACCCAGCCCTTTTGATGCATCGACCTCATAATCTTCATGCTCAACGGACTTAGTAAACTTATCGATAGCGTAGCGGTATTGCTTTTTCTGGAACTGACTCCAGCCTAACCCGTTGTAGGCATGAGCTACATGAAATTTGTCTGAGGGCCAATCATCATCTTCCTGCACGTAATCGTAATAAATTAAAGCTGCCGCTTTATAGTCTCCCTGTTTTAAGGCCTGATCGGCTTTGTAAAGATGCTTGTCGTGGGCCTTTAAGATTTGCTCAAGACCATTCATCGCGATTGCGTTGTTAGGTTCTTTTTCCAAGGCCTCGAGAAAATAGTCCTTAGCTAAGTCATAATCTTTTTGTGCCAAAGAAATTTTGCCATGTTGATTATAAGGATGTGCCCAGTTTTTATAACGAAACAATAACTCATCGAGTTTCTCTTTCGCGAGTCGATACTTTCCTAGATCCAGGTAATACTGTACGTAAACAGCCTGACGTTTTTTAATCTGCTTTATTTCATTGAGTCCGTTAATTGCGCCAATGAACTGAGGGTGAAGTTCAAGAATTTCTTTGAACACATCCTCTGATTTATTTATCTGTTTCGCCTTCATTAAGCTCCAGGCGAGACCGTTAACGGCATCCAGCGAAGGATTTTTCCTTAATACAAGGTCTTCGAATTGGCTCACTGCTTTTGTGTATTTACTTTGATGATAGGCTTTCCATGCATTATCCAGTTCAGACGTATCGTTGCTTATTGGCAAACCCCAAAGAGAGCTTCGATAACGAGGGTGCTCCACAGGCAGGGTGAATATGGATGTTGAGACAGAACTGGAAGGCACAATTTCCCAGACAGCATCTGGATTTGCTTGAGTCCACTGATTCCACATTTGGAAAATATTTTCAACTTCATGGGTATTGAAAATCTGACTCAATTCATCTTTTGCAAGGTTATCGCGTTTTTGTTCAAGATAAATGAAAGCACGGCCTTTATGCACCTCGTAGGATTTGGGCATCAACCTTTCTACGCGGTCAAAACTTTCTAAAGCTCTTTCATAATGCTTGAGGCTGAAATAGCACCAGCCCATTCCCATAAGGGGTATGGGATTTTTTTTGTTGAAAGTATGAGCTTGACCAAAGGCAATGAGTGCTTTATCGAAACGCTTTTGGAAAAAATAGGTCCAGGGCAACAAGTTTAAAGCACGTAAATCTCCGGGTCGATTTGCCAAGGTCTTTTTTAAATAAAACTCGGATACCGAAAACTCCCGACGGTTGAACTGGTGTTGGGCGAATAGAAAGTCCTGATCTTTATCGTTTCTTGTAATGGGTGTTTTCTGGGCAATTGAAACGATGCTATTCTTCGTTCCTTGAATTGTTTTTTTTACGCTGGAAACAATACGATCTTTTGTCCCAAGGATAGTATTTTTCATCGAAGAGCAGCTAACACTAAACAACGCAGCGAGAGTAAAAATCGTTAATTTAATAACAGGAGTTTTCATAGTTTCAATCTAGAGGTATGGTTCCATAAAACAAGTTATTTTCATTATTTATCGGTTTTTTGTAGAAAACTTTGAGTTAAATATGGGGATTTTAGGGAGTTCTGGGCAATTCTCTGAGTTTATTGATTAAAAAGGTGTTTGAGGGGCGATTTTTTTTGTAAAATTTGGTTAAAATGTTATATTCATCCCTTTTACAATCCCTGCTAAAACAATGCGTTTTTTAAAATTTCTTATTCCATTTGTATTATTTTTCTTTTTATACGCCTGCTCTGATCAGGCGGCTGATAAAACAGAGGATGCTTTACACCCAAGCCTATCGGAATTGCCAGAGATCGTTGAAGAGTCCGCACAATCATCGGGGCAAAGGGTAGTCCCCATAAAAATCGGCCCTGAAGATCAGGAAAAGGCAAAGAACGCTCCAGAGGGAATGGTTTTTATTAAAGGCGGCTGCTTTATTATGGGTAATGATTATACTCAAGAAGATGAAAAGCCGGAGCATGAAGTTTGTGTGAATGACTTTTATATGGATAAATTTGAGGTCACTCAAGCGCGCTGGGAAAAATTGATGGGGTTTAATCCTTCAAAATTTTCAGGTGCAGATTTACCCGTTGAGCAAGTCAATTATAAAAATGTTCAAAAATTCATAAAAAAATCCGGAGGTGCCTGCCGGTTGCCGACTGAGGCTGAATGGGAATACGCAGCTCGAGGGGCTGCTCAAACAAGGTATTTCTGGGGCAATATGGTTAATGAGGAATATACCTGGTATGAAGAAAACTCTAAGAAAAGTACCCATCCAGTAGGCACGAAGACACCGAATCAGTACGGCCTATACGATATGATGGGAAATGTCTGGGAATGGGTTGATGACTGGTATGAGCCCTACTATAAAATCCGCACAAAGGACAATCCCACCGGACCCAAAACCGGCGAATCCAAAGTAGTTCGTGGTGGATCCTTTGATTCTTCTGCGGGCGCATTGCGAATAACCAATCGTGTCTGGCTTCATCCTAAAAACAAAGTTTTTCCGAAAGTAACTACCTACGGTCAAATTATGAATGAAGTCTATAACTATATAGGCTTTCGTTGTGCCAAATCCATTTCTTAAAATCTGAATCAGTCTGAATTAAAATTGCGGAAAATAAGTCGGAGGAGGGGATTCCTCTATCGGCATTCGCTGCAAAGGCCGAACATGTCGAGTTTGTGAGAGGTAATGGTAAAGCCGTTGCGGCTCGCAACTTCTTCCTGAAATTGTTCAATCAGGGGATGATTGAATTCGATGATTTTTCCACATTCCGTACAGATCATGTGGTCGTGATGACTATGCATGTATTTATGCTCATACCTTTTTTGTCCATCACCAAAATCCAGCTCTGACGCAAGGCCGCTTTGGGTTAAAAGTGCTAACGTCCGGTAAACGGTTGCCAGTCCGACTTTGGGTTCTGTAGCCGTAACCAGGTTATACAACTCTTCTGCGCTGACATGATTTTCACATTCAGTAAATGCGTTGAGCACAGCACGTCTTTGTTTGGTGATTTTTAGTTTGTTCTGGACTATATAATCTTCCAAAACTTCCAGTTCTTTGCTTGCCATAGAGTGCTCTTAAACTTGAATTCTGAAAAACGTTATTAATCTAGCACGGTCAACCGCGAAGGGTCAATATTGCATGTTTGGATGAACATAACTGAATAAAGTTGCAACTTTTTAAGGGATTAATCACTTATATTGATCCGTTTCTCAATTTCGGAAGTTAGAGATTCTGCCTCAATTTCATGTTGTTCACTATTTTCCATATTTTTTAAAACATACTTTCCAGAATTTATTTCATTTTCTCCAATGATTAAGGTAAAGCGACAATTAGATTTGTTGGCTTTGCGCATCTGACTTTTCATGCTGGCCATTTCATAATCGCGTTCTACTTTAAATCCAGCCCCCCTAAGTTCATGGACCGCTTGAAACCCTGGGGTTTTGGCTGCATCACCTAGGCAGACCAAAAAGATATCAGGATTTTTATTGAGGTTCATATCTTCTTTAAAAGGAATTAATGAAACGAGTCGTTCTAATCCCAGAGCAAACCCAAAACAAGGGGTAGAAGGGCCTGAAAGCTCCTCAACCAGGGTATCGTATCGACCACCACCGCAGACAGCGTTTTGTGACCCCAGGTTTTCTGAGGTCACTTCAAATGCTGTCATATTGTAGTAGTCCAGTCCACGCACCAGATTTGTGTTTATAGTGTATGGAGTATTTGCAATATCCAAAAGTTTTTGTACTTCTGCAAAATGTTGTTCGCTGGCATCATCCAGATGGTCTATCATTTTGGGAAGATTTTTGGCAACTTCTCCGCATTGCTCAATTTTACAATCCAGGACGCGTAAGGGGTTCCTCTCATACCGGTTGATACAGTTCTTACAAAGTTGGTCGAGATTTTTTTTAATTTCTGATTTTAATAACTCTCGGTATTGAGGACGACAATTCTGGTTCCCAAGACTATTAATTTGGAGTTTGGAATCTTTTAGACCCAGTTCACGAAAAAATTCAATGAGCATTGTCATCACTTCCACATCTACTACGGGGCTTGGTGATCCCATTGCTTCAACCCCGATTTGATAAAATTGCCGTAACCTTCCAGCTTGCGGACGTTCATATCGGAACATTGGCCCAATGTAAAACATTTTGGCGACTGATGGCGGAGCATACATTTTATGTTCAATGTAAGCGCGGACAACGGACGCTGTTCCTTCTGGCCTTAAAGTTATTGAATCACCGCCTCTATCTTCGAAGGTATACATCTCTTTTTCTACAATATCTGTTGTTTCTCCTATACTGCGAGAAAACAGCCGTGTGTCTTCAAAAATAGGAACGCGAATTTCTTTGAAACCGTAACGTGGAAAAATTTTGTGGGCGATAGATTCAACCCATTGCCATTTCCAGATTTCGTCGGGCAAGATATCTTTTACGCCACGGATACTTTGTAATTTCATAATTTTCAAAAAGAGAGGTTTCGGTTATTTATTAGCAGGTATGCAATTTAGGAGACGGTCTATTTAGGGTCGTTGCTTTTAACTTCATCAACCACCCAACCATTTAAACCACCCGCCCTTTTTAACCGTAGCGGAGAGATGGGTTTCTGCCATCTCCACATCTTTTTTGCTGCCGATAAATAGTGGTAGTCGGTCGTGAATTCCTTTGGGCGCAATATCCAGAATCCGCTGATCGCCTGTGGAGGCTTTTCCACCCGCATTTTCTACTATGAATGCCAGAGGCGCCGCCTCGAAAGAAAACCGCAATTTTCCCTTAGGACTTTTTTTGTCTTTCGGATACATGAAAAGCCCTCCCTTTAACAAAGTACGGTGAAAGTCGGCAACGAGGGAACCGATATAGCGTAGTTTATAAGGTCGACCCGAGGAGGGGTTGTCTTCTTTTAAATAGGACACCAGATTTTTTTGAGTTTCATCCCAAACACTCCAGTTGCCTTCGTTGGCACTATATGTCGAACCTTGTTCAGGGATTTTCAGGTCAGGGTGCGAAAGAAAAAATTCGCCTAAAGAAGGGTCGAGCGTGAAGCCCCAAACTCCTTGACCAGAGGTATATACGAAAATAGTGCTGGAGCCATAAACTACATATCCAGCCGCAACTTGTTCTTCCCCTTTTTGCAACAAATCATCATCTGTTACCTGATCCCCCTCACTCTTTTTCCGATAAATGGAGAAGATGGTTCCAATATTAACATTTACGTCGATATTAGAAGAGCCATCGAGAGGGTCCATCATAAAAATATATTTCCCGGGGTTGTCTTCCGGTGGAACAATATATGGATCTTCTTTTTCCTCGGAAGTGATCGCGCAAACTGTTCCAGACTTACTTATAATTGTTGTAAACGTAAGGTCAGAGAACTCATCGAGTTTTTGGACTTCTTCTCCCTGAACATTGATCTTTCCAGTAAGTCCTAGAATGCTTTCTCCTATACCGGCACTGTTCACCTCAAGAGAGATGATTTTTGATGCCACCATTATTTCGGTCATCAAACTGGTGAATTCTCCAGTAGCGCCAGGGTTTACTTTCTCCTGCCTTCGAATATGTTGAAGAAGGGTGGTTTGTTCCATGAATTATATTGTTCCACTTTGAAAGATTTGTTTAAGTCAGAATCCGTACATCTTTAAAGTTAAAATAGAAAGGCCCATTAAAAATTTAAAGGATTGGAATGGTCGGGAATTTTACATTATTTCTATTGCATGAGCAATTGAAATGGCGAGAAGTGGGAGGTAAAGCAGCATGGGAGGCCGATTAGACTTGTTGGTTGTTCTTCGTTCCATTTTCTCCCTGCAATTCAGTCACCATCTGGTTGAGCTCATCTGCCAGCACCGTTAATTCTGTGGTTACCAATGTGGTTTGATCGATGGCTTGAGTTGATTGCTTGATTCCTTGTTGGATTTCTTTTAAGGCTGTAAAGACCTGTGAAGTAGCGGTTTTTTCTTGCAAGGTAGCGTGCGAAATTTGTTTCATAGCATCATTTGTGGATTTAGCACCTGTCAATAAACTATTTAAATGCTCGTGAGCCTTGTGGGTCAACTGTCCTCCTGTCTGAATATGTTTGGATTCGTTTTCTGAGGCGAGTATCAAGCGGTTTACCCCTTGTTGAATTTCTTCAACGATCGCTTCAATTTCCGCAGTGGAATCCATTACACTATCAGCAAGTCGTCTTATTTCTACGGCGACTACTCCAAACCGTTTGCCCTCATCTCCAGCAGCTGAAGCTTCAATAGCTGCATTGAATGCTATTAGCTTTGTCTGATCAGCAATATGATTGATGATTTCCATTACTTTTCCCACTTCTTTGGATTTTTTGCCAAGCTCAATTACTGATTCAACGCTTTGATTACTCTCCTTTGTAATTTTATCCATATTCTGCTGGATGGATTGTATGATTTCCATTCCCTTTTCAGATTCTTCAAGGTTGGTTTCTGCTATTTGTAATACGGAACTTGAATTTTGGGCTACTTGTGATGAGGAAACCGAGAGCTCTTCCAGAGTTGCTGTGATATCAGTGATCCTTTCTGACTGCTGTTTCATTATTATGGATTGGTCCTTAACAGTTGAGGATATATCTCGTGCTGATTTGTATAAGGTTTTGGCGGAATTAATAATTTTGTCTACCTGATTCTCAATTGATTTTTTAATATTCTCTACCATTTTTATGAAGCAGGTGCCCAGATAGCCAATTTCATCTTTGGTAGTAATATTTATTTTTACTGCAGTGTTTCCTCTGGAAACCTCCGTTGCGGCTTCTGTTAACTGTTCTATGGGACGAGTAATAATATTGCTGAATATAAGGGATAGAATTGAACCTAGAACAAAGATTCCGAAGCATAAATAGAGTGTGAAGGTTTTATTTTCTTCAATACTGCTATACATATCCTCCAGCGATAAAGCCAATAGCAAGGTGCCATGGGGCTTCTCTTGGTATTCGATTGGGACGGTTACAAAGAGTTTATGATTTTCCTCAAAAGGCTCTTTGTGATGTGAAAAGTTTTTTATATTCAGATTAAGTTTTTGGGGGTCAAATACAGCTATTTTCTTCTTGTTCGTATCAAAAATTCCTAGATAAGCAAGCCTGGGATCTTGTTTAGCCCATTCCACGGTTACTCCAATACTCTCAAAGTCCAGGAGTTTAAGGCTGATTCCCGTAGATAGGGCAACGACTTCTGCCATATTGTGGACATGGTTTCGAATGTTTTTTAAGGCCTGCTTTTTATGTGCCTGCGGGTAGTAGTTGTAGTTGAAAATCGAGATCAAAAAAATGATGAAAGAAAATAAAAATACCAGTTTTAAACGAATCGGAATTTTCATAAGGAAGGTTTCACTTTCAGGTTCTGGGGGAACTGAAAAATTCCATTAAGACGGTCGAAGATTCTATAAAATTTGGTTTATTTGAATCTGGCATCAATTATTGCGTGAGATACTTGACTGTCCTCCTTACCTGCTCCCTCGTCAACAATGGAACAACCTAAAATTCGGAGTTGGTTAGGTTGTAAGCTAAAATCTCTTTTACTGGGATACCAGTTATTGGGGTCAGGGGACATATCTGTTTCAATAGTCACGACGATTTCCTTTATGGAATGCGTGTTCTTTACTTTTCTGTATATTCCTTTTCCTTCACCACAAGTGCCTTCAATGATTAAGGGTTGAACAAAAGATAAGGCTGTGCCTGCAGAGCTCGTGTTTCCTGTCGAACTAGAATTTACCGATGCACAGGAAGAAGTTAAACTAATAAGGAAAACACAAAATACGATTTTTAAACCCGTCTTGATAAAATTAGATTTATTATTTTCCATGGATTTCTATTTAGTCCTTAATAGAAATAATAATTCGATCAGTAATGGCCGGGTCATAAGGTACATGATTGCCATATGCAAAAACGGCATAGATGACATGTCGACCCGCGACAAACTTTAAACTTTTACACTTAGATCCATCGCCCATATGGATTTCCTTTTTGCTGATGGGCTGGCTTAAATCAGCCGGCAGGGAATTTAGCAATAGATGATGATGTCCTCTACCTTCATTGACCCCTTTTTTAGCTATTTCAACAACGATCCCACTGACTTCCATGCATATTTCCACGGGACTGCTCAACTGCTCATTATTGGAAGGTTGAATAATTTTTACGGTCCGTCCCTCCGCCCCAATAATCTGAGGAAAAGTAATTGCAGTAAAAAATATCCAAAATGCTATCGAGCTTTTTTTCATATAGTAACTCCGCATTCTTTTAAAAAGCTTTTGGAAACAAATAATACCTTATTTTTTTAATATCGACAATTCAATTGCATATATTACCCGACTGAAGCGGCAACCTGATTACGAGTTTTCGAATACCTTTTTCTATCATTTTCGTTGAGGATCTTTTTTCGTAAACGGATGTTTTTCGGAGTGATCTCCGCCAACTCATCCTCATTTAAAAAACTGAGAATTTGCTCCAGACTCATCTTCGTGGGAGGTGTCAGGATGATATTGACATCAGAGCCAGACGCTCTCATGTTGGTCAGCTTCTTTTCTTTGCAGATGTTTACCACCAGATCATTGTCTTTATTATTTTCTCCCACAATCATCCCGGTATAAACTTCCTCACCCGGACCCCAAAACAAGGTGCCTCGTTCTTGTAGGTTGAAAAGGGAGAAACCGGTTGTCGAACCATTTTCGAGGGCAATCAAAACCCCGTTTATTCTTTGAGCGATTTCCCCGCAATGGGGAATGAATTTATGGAAAGTTCTGTTTATTACACCGGTTCCTTTTGTCAGTGTGAGAAATTCAGAGCGGAATCCAAACAAGCCCCTCGTGGGAATGACGAACTCAAGCCGAGCATTCCCCTCATTTTGAGCCATGTCTTGAAGTGTTGCTTTTCGTTTTCCCATAGCCTCCATTATGTTGCCAACATATTCTTCTTCAATATCAAGAATGACAAACTCTTCGGGTTCATGGGGAGTTCCATCCACAACTTTTATTAAAACCTCGGGACGCGATATGCAAAACTCGTAACCTTCCCGACGCATCGTTTCAATGAGTATCGTAAGGTGAAGCTCGCCTCTGCCCGAAACTTTAAAAGTATCTTGCGTATCGGTTTCTTCGACTCGCAATGAAACGTTTGAACGGATTTCTCGAAACAACCGATCACGGATTTGTCTGGAAGTAACAAATTCTCCTTCGCGTCCTGCAAAAGGCGATGAGTTTGACGAAAAGTGAATTGCTAGAGTCGGCTCATCGATTTCAATGACTGGTAAAGCATCGGGGAATTCCGTGTCGGTGATTGTTTCGCCAATTTCAACCTCCTTCATTCCCGCTATTCCTACGATGTCTCCGGTTGTGGCCTCCTCCGATTCCACTTTTTTCAATCCTTCAAAAGTATAGAGCTTGGCTAAAGAAAAATTTTTGGGATCCCCATTGCGGTCTATTTGCGTGTAGTTTTTCTTAGCCTGAACCCGACCCCGATTGACTTTTCCAACGGCGATTCTTCCGACATAGTCGTCGTAATCCATAGATGAGACTAACATTTGAAACCCACCCTCTGAATCGCCTCCATGACTCGGTACTTTATCAATGATCAAATCGAGAAGAGGGGTGATGTCGTTGTTGGGTCCCAATGGGGTTGATCTTGAAATACCCTGTTTGGCTGAAGTATAAATTATGGGGAAGTCCAGTTGCTCATCATTGGCACCCAGATCAACGAACAAATCAAAAACCTCATCAACCACTTGTTCAGTTCGTGATGCAGGCCGATCAATTTTATTGACTACGACAATGGGGTTCAGTCCAAGCTCCAAAGATTTTTTCAAAACAAACCGGGTCTGAGGCATAGGGCCTTCCACCGCATCCGCCAAAAGAAGTACCCCGTTGACCATTTTTAATATGCGTTCGACCTCGCCGCCAAAATCAGCATGGCCCGGGGTGTCGACAATATTTATTTTATGATCCTTGTAAAAGATCGCTGCGTTTTTTGAGAAAATAGTAATACCCCGTTCTTTTTCCAGCTCATTGCTGTCCATGATGCAAGTTCCAGAGAGCTCGCTGTCGCGGAACATGCCGCTTTGCCGAAGGAGACAGTCCACCAAAGTGGTTTTCCCATGATCAACATGAGCTATGATTCCGATGTTTCTAATAGATTTTTGATCGAGCATTTTATCCTTTATTATCAAATAGTTATATGTGTATGCTTAAAAAATAATTAAAGCCCGTTGGGCCGAAATTTCAAAGATGTCTAGGGGTTCCTACGGTGCAGGATGACCGGAGGTTATTTACTGCGCAGCTTCTGGGATGGGATGAACCAATAAGGAAACATAAATGTTATTTTGCAAAATTATTCGAGAGAGTAGAATAGCAGATTGGTTATAAGAAACCTAAATAAAAATATTTGTTTATAACCTATTGATTATTATATCATAACTTTGTTATGAAAACTATGATACAAGAATTTTCCGACTATTTGCGGATTGAGAAAAGAAATTCGCCGCATACCGTTTCCGCTTACCGTCGTGATCTGAATCGCTTTTCGGATGCGGTTAAGGAGATGAAGGCCGATTCTGTGACGACATCGGATATTCGGGGATTTCTGATTACCTTGAGAGAACAGGGCCTGGCGCCTTCTTCCGTAGCTCGCAGTTTGTCTTCCATTAAGTCCTTTTTCAATTACCTGTGTCAGGATAAACAATTGCAAGGCAATCCTGCAGAAATTCTGGAGACTCCAAAACGTTGGCGAAAGCTGCCGGATGTATTGACCCACGATGATGTAGATAATTTATTGAAAAGTCCCGATAAAGAATCTGTTCTGGGACTCCGTGATAAAGCCATGTTGGAAGTCCTTTACGCAAGCGGTTTGCGGGTATCCGAATTGGTCAACCTAAAAATAAACCAGCTGGACTTGGAAGTGGGTTATCTGCGCACTTTAGGGAAAGGCAGTAAGGAACGCATCGTTCCTATAGGAACCCTGGCCAAGAATGCGATCGAGAATTATATTTTTAACTCGCGCCCAACTCTGGTTGCCAGCAGAAAAGATGGACGCAAGGCCGAAGAATTGTTTGTCACCAGAAGAGGGCTGGGCATGACCCGGCAAGGATTTTGGAAATTGTTAAAACGTTATGTGACTCAGGCGAATATAAGAAGCAGCGTTTCTCCGCATACATTGAGGCACGCGTTTGCCACACATCTTTTAGAAAGAGGGGCCGATCTTCGCTCCGTTCAGCAGATGCTGGGCCATTCCGATATCTCCACCACGCAAATCTACACACATATTCTTGGGGAAAGAATGCTGGAAATTCACCAGCAGTTTCATCCGCGTTCATAAATACCGCCTAAATAATTTTTTTTCTATTCTTCACAATCCCTTGAAGAACCGTAAGTAATTGAATCGTTGAGGAATTACAATTTTTCAGCATTGTTTATTTACCTGTAATTCTATACAATTACCAAAGTTTGGCTATGGCGAAAGTATAGGCTTCTTTGGTTTTTATAAATGGGATTGCCTTGCATTATATTAAGTTCTTATACGGTTTCTGGGGAGAGAACACGGCATTATGTTGAGCGGATTCTCCGAAAACTTCCGGTTTTCAAAATTCTTTATAATAAAGAAGCGATTTCCTTTATTTCGAAATCTTCTCATCGCCTTCCTCATCTGGTTGATCGGCGGTTGGCCGACGATTGTCTTTGCCCTGCCGCAAGACGGGCAGGTTGTGGGCGGTTCCGGTACCATCACCGAGCCGACTGCCACCTCGATGCAGATCGACCAGCACACCCACAACATGATCATCAATTGGAACAGTTTTAATATTGGTTCCAATGAATCTGTAAATTTCACACAACCCTCATCAAGTGCGGTCGCCCTGAACCGGGTGATCGGTGCCGACCCCAGCATTCTACTAGGCAGTCTCACCGCCAACGGCAACGTCTTCATCACAAACGGCTCTGGCGTGTTCTTCGGTCATGGCTCCACAGTCGATGTGCATGGCCTCGTCGCGACGACGATGCATATCTCCGATCAGGATTTCCTCAACGAAAATTACAACTTCCTTCAAGATCCCGGCAATCTTTCATCCGTTGTCAATGAAGGCAATATCAGCGCTACCAGTTATGTGGGGCTGCTCGCTCCTGCGGTAGAAAACAGGGGAACAATAGTTACTGCAAGTCTCGGCTCCATTGACCTCGCTTCCGGCACCGCCGCGACGATGGATTTTACAGGAGACGGCTTAATCAGTTTTGAGGTGACCGAAGCGGTTTCAGGAACGGTGCTGGATAAAGACGGCAACGAACTCGAAGACCGAGTGAGTAATAAGGGACTCCTGCAAGCCGATGGCGGCCAGATCAGGATGAGCGCCAAAGACGCCGGCGATGTCATTCGCAATGTTGTCAATATGGAAGGCATGATCAAAGCCAACAGCGTGGTCGAGAAAGATGGAAAAGTTTTCCTCATGGGCGGCGATTCGGGAGTCGTGAATGTCTCCGGCACCATCGACGCATCCGGGGACGACGCCGGAGAAAAAGGCGGCACCGTGCAAGTGACCGGCGAATATGTCGGCTTGTTCGATGAAGCTAAAGTCGATGTCTCCGGCGATGCGGGCGGTGGTGAAGCGTTGATCGGTGGCGACTACCAGGGCAAAAACGAAGAAGTTCAAAACGCGTTTAGAACTTATGTAGGGGAAGACGCGGTCATCGACGCAAGTGGAGGCACCGATGGTGACGGCGGTAAAGTTATCGTCTGGGCCGACGATGTCACACGGTTTTACGGCTCTGTCTTTGCCACCGGAGGCTCGCAATCAGGGGATGGCGGCTTTGTTGAAGTTTCGGGTAAAGGCACTCTCAATTTTCACGCCAAGCAAATAGCGCTGGGTGCAGCCAATGGTGAAGACGGAGTTTTATTACTTGACCCAACCGATATAACTATTACTGGTTCGGCAGAAAGCAATGTCACGGGTTTCGGCGACCAGTTGGAAGCCTTCGCCGAAGATACAGGAACGAGTAATTTTGATGTTACGGCGAGTACCGGTAGTTTTGCCGGGGTGACCGGCACCATTGAACTGCAGGCCACCAATGACATCACGGTGAGTGCTGCGTGGAATCTTGCCACCTCTTCGGGTAACAGCAATGTCAGCGTCGTGTTGCGCGCGGGAAATGACATCAACATCAATGCCGCGATTACGCTGGATGGAACCGGCACACTGACACTTGAAGCCGATGGCAACACCGCCAACGGAGTGGGCGATGTGGTGTTCGGCGCATCAGGAAGTATCACCACCGGTGGCGGTAATGTAGATATCACCGCCAATGATATCAACCTGACCTCCGGTTCTATCAACGCCAGTACGGGAACGGTTACAATTTTAGTTTCCGATGGCGGCAGCATCGGTATCGGGTCCGCGTCAACAGGCAATATGACAATCTCAGATGTTGAAGTGAATAATATCACGGCGGCGAATCTCAACATCGGTGACAGCACCAGTGGCACCATAGACCAAGAAGGCCTGGTATTAACAGATACGGACCAAATTTCAGGTACTGTGACCCTCACCTCTGGGGGGCAAGTTCAATTCTCCGGAACGGGCCATTCTTTTTCCAGTAACCTGGCTGTTGTTGCCGGCACCAATTCCAATATCGCCATTACCAATAGTACTA
>Ga0114932_10001514_pt1 | contig 26218 bp, 31 predicted proteins | sample 2SBtaG_2_FD_87286 | JGI IMG/M metagenome (GOLD analysis project Ga0114932, IMG submission 87286) | Deep subsurface microbial communities from Kolumbo volcano to uncover new lineages of life (NeLLi) - 2SBTROV12_ACTIVE470 metaG | ecosystem: Environmental > Aquatic > Marine > Volcanic ...
CTTTCTGTTGATCGTTAATGACCCACACTATCTCATCATTTGAAGATCTAAAGGCTTTGGAAGGCCAGGAACTTGGTGTTTCAGATTGGTATGACATAAATCAAGATCAGATTAATCAATTTGCTGATGCTACTCATGACCATCAATGGATTCATGTTGATGAGGACAGAGCAAAAGCTGAAATGCCTGGTGCTAAAACGATAGCGCACGGATACTTGACCCTTGCAATGATTCCAGCAATGACTGCTTCTTTTATCGAATTTACCAGTCTAGAGCGGGCGATTAATTATGGGGTAAACAAGGTGCGATTTATGAACATGGTGCAAGTGGATAGTCGAATCAGGGCACGAGCAATTGTGGCTAGAGTCAGGCAACGATCTGGGGCAATTCAGGTTATGGGTCAAACAACGGTTGAGATCGAAGGTGAAGAAAAACCGGCCTGTGTTGCTGAAACAGTTTCTTTCTATTATCTGAAATAATCATGACTAAAGAAAATACCCTTGATACAACCATAGAGCGGTTAGTTGAGCTCATGGATCTTGAGGTCATTGAGGAAAATATTTTTCGAGGAGAGAGTCAGGATATAGGGAGCCCCCAGGTGTTTGGTGGTCAAGTCCTCGGGCAGGCATTGATGGCAGCTTCTAGAACAGTTGAAGGTCGTCTTGTGCATTCATTGCACGCATATTTTCTTCGACGTGGTGATTTTGAAGCACCTATTGTCTATGAAGTAGATCGTGCACGAGACGGCGGCAGCTTTTCCAATAGAAGAATCATTGCTGTGCAGCATGGCGAGCAAATATTTAACATGACAGCATCATTCCAAAAGCCTGAAGATGGGTTAGAGCATCAATCAAAAATGCCAGAAGTAAAACCTCCAAACGAATTGGAAGATTTAGTTGATCTTATTAAACCAGAGTGGGTAGAACAGCTTCCTGGCCGGATAAAAAGAATGCTTACTCGAAGAAGACCTTTCGAGGTTAGACCGGTTGAAATACCACAATTTTTGACCAATCAAACCGGAGAACCGATTAAACACAGTTGGATCAGAGCAAATGGAAAGGTGCCTGATCATGAGGGTCTGCACCAGGCATTGTTGGCTTATGTTTCTGATTATGATTTATTGACAACAGCTATTTTGCCCCATGGGACAAATCTAATGCAAAATAGATTTCAAATGGCCAGCCTTGATCATGCCATGTGGTTTCATAAACCCATGATGATCGACCAATGGATGCTTTTTGCGTATGAAAGCACACGATCTTCTGGATCAAGAGGCTTTGCTAGAGCAGAGATTTTTTCACAAGACGGCACTTTGATAGCCTCTACATCTCAAGAGGGCTTAATGAGAGTTAGACGGCAGTCAGCGAAGACATAAATCGTTTACCATTCTGAACATAACTCTCGGCAGACATTTTAATCATTAATATTTCTTGCTGTGTTAGCTCTCTAATTAGCTTAGCAGGAGACCCCATAATCAATGAATTCTCAGGAAATTCTTTTCCTTCTGTGATTAAAGAGTTAGCCCCAACAATTGAGTTTTCTCTTATTTTTGCATGATTCAGTATGGTGCTATTTATTCCAATTAAACTGTTATTAGAGATCGTGCATCCATGCAACATAACCTTATGACCTACCGTTACACCTTGACCGATGTTAAGTGGTGCCCCAGGGTCAGTGTGAAGAACTGAACCATCTTGAACATTACTTTTTTTTCCAATAACGATAGGATCATTGTCCCCTCTAATGACCACATTGAACCAAACGCTTGCATCTTCTTCTAGTATTACATTCCCGATTACTGTCGCGTTTGGAGCAATAAAGTTGGTCTCATTAAAAACAGGTTTTGACTTGTCAATTTGGTAGATCATTATTTTTTTATGCTGCCTTGCTTAGCAACCATTTCAGTAGCTTTTTTTATTGTTTCTTCATCCCCGAGAAATGATTTTGAGGTGGGGTTAAGATTTTCATTAAATTCATAGAGCAATGGTATTCCTGTTGGGATATTTAGGTTCACAATCTCTTCATCGCTAATGTTATCAATTATTTTTACCAGAGATCTAAGACTGTTCCCATGGGCTACAACAAGGACATCCTTATTCCCTAACAGATCGGGCAATATTTTATCCTGCCAGTAGGGCTTTACTCTTGTGAGAGTGTCTTTAAGACTTTCAGAGCCTGGCAGTTCATCAATCCCATCGTATTTTGAATCAAACCTGGGGTGTGAAGTGTCATCTTCTGCCATCATTGGAGGAGGGATATCATGACTTCTTCTCCAGATCTTTACCTGATCTTCCCCGTATTCTTTAGCAACTTCAGATTTGTATAATCCTTGTAGTGCCCCATAATGCCTTTCATTCAATTCCCAGGACTTAATTACAGGTATCCAAGTTAAATCCATTTCCTCAAGAATTATGGAGAGAGTTTTTGTGGCTCGTTTTAGGAGAGACGTATAGGCAATATCAAACGTTAAGTTAGCCTCTTGTATTTGACTCCCAGCTTCTAGAGCTTCTTCTTCCCCTTTTGTTGTGAGATCAACATCAACCCAGCCCGTGAATCTGTTCTCAAGATTCCATTGACTTTGTCCATGCCTGCAGAGAACAAGCTTTCCAGCCATTAGGCGCTCCTATGTAAAAACTTTTTAGGATTATAGATTATATGTCTTTGGATGTAATTAATCTTTCTTCTAACTTATATTATAAAATATACTTAAATTCCTTAAGAGGCGCTTGCATGAAAAAAATAACAATTATCTTAGTGATCTCATTCTTTTCACTTATAACATTTGCTCAAGACAAGCATTTTGAAAGAAATCAATTACCGCAGCTAAGTCAAGAGATACTTGATTCAAGTGATTTTAAATACGAGAAAATACTAATCTCTGCTGAATCCATTATTCCTGTCCAAACACAACGGGTGAGAGCTTTTAAATTAAGAGCTAAACAAAAAGAACAACTGCTAAGTGGTTCATATAGTCCATTAGTTATTGACAGGGACAACTACCTCATAGATGGGCATCACAGGCTTGATGGGATTAAGGAACTGAAGATAAAAAAAGTAAAAGCATTAAAAGTGAATGCGAGCATAGAGGAAATTATTGAAGCATTTAGCAAGTATCGAGATTTCACACCTACCTATGAACCCGATAAACAGGAAACGCTTTATCTCATTCCTGATAGTAATTAATAAATAAGCTGGTTTATTTATTGGTCAATCTAAAAAACTCGGTTACTAGCCTTAATCGTTAACAAAAATTGTTACAATAATACTAATGAGTAGGGAGTCTATGGATTTTGATGTGGTTATTGTTGGCGCTGGCCCAGCAGGATTGAGCGCATCCATTCGTTTGATGCAATTATCAAATGAGAACAATTTAGACTTAAGTGTCTGCTTGCTTGAAAAAGGCTCAGAAATAGGCGCTCATATTATCTCTGGAGCTGTTATTGAAACCCGATCACTCGATGAATTGCTTCCCGACTGGGATGAAGGCAATAATTTTTTACAAACACCTGTTACTGACGACAAGATGTTGTTTCTTACTGGGGAAACGTCAAGCATCTCCGTCCCCAAATTCTTAATGCCAAGAACCATGATGAATCATGGGAACAGGATTATTAGTTTAGGCTCGATGTGTCAGTATCTTGGAAGAGTCGCTGAGGATCTTGGTGTCAATGTATTCCCCGGTTTTCCTGCGGTTGATGTGATTGAAGAGGAGGGAAGAATATGCGGAGTTATCACAGGTGACATGGGACTAGATAAAGACGGACAACCAAAAGATAGTTTTGAAAGAGGTTATGAGCTTCGAGCGAAACAAACGATATTTTCTGAAGGCTGTCGGGGTAATCTTGGCAAACAACTCATTGAAAAGTTTTCATTGGCTAAGGACTCTGATCCCCAACATTATGGAATTGGTTTCAAGGAGGTATGGAATATAGACCCTGAAAAACATTCAGAAGGTTTAGTGATGCACACAGCAGGTTTTCCACTAGATAATACAACCGAAGGAGGAGGGTTTATTTACCACGCTCCTAACAATCAGATTTTTATCGGCTTAATAGTCTCGTTGGACTACATCAATCCGTATTTAAGCCCTTTTGAAGAGTTTCAACGATGGAAAACACATTCAGCAGTTAAAAGCCTTTTAGAAAATGGAGAACGAATTTCTTATGGTGCTAGAGCTCTAAACAAAGGAGGTGTCCAGTCTATTCCAAAATTAACCTTTCCAGGCGGCATGATGATCGGATGTGATGCAGGGTTTATGAATGGGGCAAAAATTAAGGGCACTCATACCGCAATGAAGTCAGGATTAATTGCTGCTGAAAGCATTGTAAAATCATTTACCGAATCTAGTGAGAAAGAAGAGCTTGATGAATTTGAGATAGAGTTAAAAAAATCATGGGTCTTTAAGGAACTTCATGGGGCAAGAAATTTCTCACCCTTTCAGAAAAAATTTGGACTGCTCTTGGGATCCGTATTTATATGGATAGATCAGAATATATTTTTTGGAAAATTACCCTTTACTTTATCGGCATCGACACCGGATCACTCTAAACTTTTAAGCACCGATCAAGCCGAGATAAAAGAATACCCAAAACCTGACAATACCCTTACTTTTGATCGCACCACGTCTATTTATTTATCCGGAGTCAATCATGAGGAAGATCAGCCTTGTCATTTACACTTGGATGACCCTAGCATTCCTATTGATAAGAACTTACCCGAGTTCGGTGAGCCAGCACGACTCTATTGTCCAGCAGGCGTTTATGAAGTAGTGGAAACGGAAGAGGGCAAGCCTTATTTCCAAATTAATGCTCAAAATTGCATTCATTGTAAGACCTGCGATATCAAGGACCCCGCTCAAAACATTCAGTGGCGATGTCCCGAAGGTACCGGAGGCCCAAATTACACGGACATGTAGGCAGAAATTATGCTTCAGAGAATAATACCAAATCAGGCTGATAATAATTACAAGGGCTCCCCGATTGCTTTTTATGGAATGATTCCTTTCTTCTTGTTGATGATTTTTTCAACTTACATGCATTTTTTACAGCCTGAATTTGCTGCTCATCAGATAGCCACTATTGTCGTTTTTGAAGGAGAGCCTGATCCCAACCGAATTATTTACATGCTCTTTTCACTATGGGGTGCTCAACAAGTTGCTTTTTGCTTCATTAATGCTGTGGTTTTATATAAATATCGGAATCTTATACCGATGATGTATATTCTTTGGATTTTCATTTGGGCTGTTCGGCCATTGGTCATAAACCCGCTGTTTGGTATGGCGCCGGAACATACTTCAGGGGTGACTCCAGGCAAAGTCGCTGTTCCATATATGATTCTCTATTTACTGATTATGTTAGCGCTGTCATTAAGACAGGCTGAGGACAAACCACTTTAATTTCAGTGACCTATCTGATAACTTGCCTTGATATTCAAAGTAGCTAGGATTTGTATTTAATTTAATGATGATTCTTCGAGCAAAGTATTTATCGGTAAGCCTTTTAATAGGCGTATCTATCCTATTGGCATATTCTGGCGTTTTAAAATCTCAGACCGATGAAGAGATAGTTCTTCCCGATCCAGTTGAAATTCTTGGCGATAGTCTCTACGTGCAGAATGACAGCACCATGGATTCAAAGGATTCTCAGGCAAGAATCACAGATTTGTCAGTCGAAACCCAAGAATTATTGGGAGAATATCGAGTCGTTCTTCAGCAAATTGACAGATTAATTGCCTACAATGATTATGTTGAGAGATTGATAGAGGATCAGGAAAATCAAATTATTGAGATCAATCAACAGCTTGTAGAATTCGCACTAATAGAGCGCGGAATAGTCCCCTTGATGCTCGAGAGCATAGACACTTTAGATCGTTTTATCGATTTGGATATTCCATTCTTGCTTGAAGAGAGAAAAGAGCGTGTGGCACGCCTGAGAGTGATCATGGACGAGTCCGACATAACTGTTTCTGAGAAATTCAGACAGATTATGGATGCCTATCAGATTGAGACGAGTTTCGGGTCTGATATCGAAGCCTACACTGGGTTTTTGGATATCGATGGCGAAACCAGACAAGTTGATTTTCTAAGGATTGGCAGGACATCCTTGACTTACCAAACACCCGATCAGAATGAAACCGGGTTTTGGAATAAGGAAACGAACCAATGGGAGGATCTTCCTAGAAAATACACCGACTATGTTAAAGAAGGGCTGAGAATTGCAAAGAAACAAATTACACCTGATCTCATTCAGTTACCGATAGAAGCTCCGGGAGCCGTGCGATGACTCTTAAGAAGCTCAAAATCCTAGGGTTATCAATTTTTTTATTGGTGTTTACTCTGCAAGTTTCTTCTCAAGAAGACTCTCAGACAGAAGAGGAAACCGGGGATCCTGTTTTATTAGAGAAACTTAAGGACATCCAGACCATGGAAATGCTCCTTGAGATTACTAAGTCCGATAGCATTAGGACTGGCGCTGTTAATGATCAAAGGGAAGAAGAATTTTTGAGCGCTAGAAACCGTCAACGAGAATTATTGGAAGAGGCAAAACGCAGACTGCAGCTGGAAGAAGAGCGAAGTGTGCGTTTACAAAAAGAATTTGAGGATAACGAGAAGATTCTTGAAGAGATAGGTGAGACTTTAAGAATAAGAATAGGAAATTTTGGTGAACTTTTTGGTGTGGTCAGACAGGTTGCAGGGGAAGCCATAGCAACGGTTAAAAATTCTCTTGTATCAGTTCAATATCCAGGTAGGGAAGGGTCATTAGCTGAGTTAGCTGAAACCAGAAATCTGCCGAGCATTGATCAGATGAAAGGATTAATCGTTACCATGCTCGAGGAAATGACAAAATCTGGAAATGTTGAACGTTTTAACAGCAAAGTCATTCTTCCAGGCGGGTCAATCACAGATGCAGAGATAGTGAGAGTAGGGGTCTTTAATGCAATCACTGAGAACTTCTTCCTGAAATTTATACCTGAAACACAATCACTTCAGGTTTTGGCTAGACAACCAGCGAGACGCTTTAGATCCCTGGCTGAAGATCTCTATGATCTTGATGAAGGTTATACAGCAATGGCTGTAGATCCCAGCAGAGGGCAAATCTTAGGCCTCCTTATCCAAGCTCCAGGTCTTGGGGAGAGAATCAACCAAGGTGGATTTGTGGGTTATGTAATCATCTTCATTGGATTGCTTGGTTTAGCTTTGTCGGGATGGCGATTAAAACTACTAAAAGATGAGGGCGATGCGATTAATCGACAATTAGCCTCTGATGTAATTTCTGATGACAATTCCTTGGGAAGGATTTTATCTGTTTACGATCAGAATCAGAGCATAGAACCAGAATCCCTCGAACTAAAAATTGATGAAGCCATTCTAAGAGAAGTACCAAAGCTGGAAAAATATCACAGCATCATCAAAGTCTTTGCTGCTGTTGCTCCGTTATTGGGATTATTAGGAACGGTGGTGGGTATGATTGTTACTTTTCAGGCACTGACTCTATTTGGAACAGGGGATCCTAAATTAATGGCTGGTGGTATTTCACAAGCTTTGGTTACTACTATGCTTGGCCTTATTGTAGCCATACCTTTGGTTTTTCTCCACAGTGTCTTGACCAGTTGGAGCGGTTCTTTAATTGAAATCATAGAGGAACAAAGTGCCGGGCTTATTGCTAGAAACGCAGGAAAAAAATAGTGTTGTTTTATGTCATTTCTGAGAAATTTATCACGTTGGTTTGAGCAACAATCTAGAAGCAGGGAAACCACTGTAATTGTTGCTGTATCTTCAGTAATTGTCGCCATTATCCTGTTTATCGTTTTACCGGAAATAAGAGAGTTCTTTGAAGCTGGCGGGCCAGTTCTCTGGGGTATTCTTATGGTTACAATCATTATGTGGACGCTAATTATTGAGCGATTTTGGTTTTTCCAATATCTATTACCTCAGAAGCGACTTGAGATTATTGATGAGTGGGGTTCAATCAATAATAAAGGGGATTGGTTTTCCATGAGAATGAGAGATCAAATGATCTCTGAAGTTTCAACTGAGACCAAACGCTTTTTATTGACCATAGAGACAATGATGCAGATTCTTCCTCTTTTGGGACTCCTGGGAACCGTTGTGGGCATGATAAAGGTTTTTGATGTGATGACATTTTTTGGCACTGGTAATGCAAGACTTATGGCAAGCGGTGTTTCACAGGCTACAATTCCAACAATGGCAGGTTTAGTGGCAGCTATCTCAGGTCTCTATATTGCTAACCTTTTAAAACGAAAAGCTGACGATGAAATTTCACGTATCGCTGATCAGCTAATAATCGATTGATGTGTGATGAGAAGAAAGTTTAAAAAAAATCGAGAAGAAAGTGAGATCAATATCACGCCTATGCTTGATATTGTTTTCATCATGCTAATCTTCTTTATTGTCACCACATCATTTGTCAAAGAAATCTCTATCGATGTGAATCGACCCACAAAATCTCCAATTAAAGAGCAAAAGAAATCAGAGGTTATCTCAGTAAGAATCTCAGCAGAGGGGCAAATCTTTGTTCAAGATCGACTAATAACCCTGGATGCCGTGAGAGCGAATATCGAATCTAATCTTGCATTAAAACCACAGGCCACAGTGGTTGTGGTTTCTGATCGAGAAGCAGATGCTGGATTCTTGGTTAAGGTGATTGACCAGTCAAGATTAGCCGGCGCGAGGAATGTATCACTAGCGGCTCAAAAATAATTTTATGATTAGAAAGAGAAGAAGAGAAGAAGAAGACAGCGAAATTAATATTACGCCGATGATGGATATCGTCTTCATCATGTTGATCTTCTTTATTGTCACCACATCTTTCATAAAAGAGACTGGCATTGACCCCAATCGACCAGAAGCTGAAACTGCCATGAGAGCTGAACAGGGCAATATACTCATAGCTATCTCTCCCAGCGATCAAATTTGGATGAATAAGAATCAGATTCAATTAGAGTCAGTGAGAATATTAATGGAAGCCGCTCATGCTGAAAACCCTGAAAGCAGCGTAGTAATTGTTGCCGATGAATTAGCATCGACAGGATTAGTTATAGATATTATGGATCAGATTCGCCTTGGCGGTATTTCCAAAGTTTCCCTATCTGCGAAAGAAAAATAAAAGAATGGAATCATTAACAATTAATTTGAAGCCAGAGTTTAGATACCTCACTGCTTTGTTGATAGGGGTAATCATTACTTTATGTTTGTTTTTTTTAATGCAGGCATTAATTGATTCTGGAGACCAAAGATTTCGTTCTTCATCCGAAGGACAAATGATGGAATTTATTCGTATCAAGGATGACGAAAGTTTAAGCTTTAAGGACAGAAGAAAGCCCATAAAGCCTAAGCCACCTAAAGAGCCTCCGCCACCTCCTAAATTAATAGTCAACAAGCAGGTAAAACCAACCTTGAATAAAGTTAAGATAGAAATTCCTGATATAGATTTACCCACCATTGCTGGGGGAGGCCCCTTTTTAGGGAACTGGCAAGGAAACCCTCTTGCTGAAGGAGATGTATTGCCTATAGTAAGAATAGATCCACAATGGCCTAGAGAAGCATTAGTTGAAGGTATAGAAGGTTATGTAGTTGTTGAGGTTACTATAGCGACAGATGGTTCTGTTAGAGGTGTGGTTGTGGTGGAATCAGTTCCTAAGAGACTTTTTGATCGGAACGTGATCAGGGCTGTTCTCAAATGGAAATTTAAGCCAAGAATTGTCAACGGAGTGCCTGTTGAAAGAAAAGCCATGCAGACACTAGAATTTAAATTAGATTAGCTTATGTCGAAATTCATTAACTTCAGAAAATTGTTGATTGTATTGCCATTGTTATTAGGTGTCTATGCAGAGTATTCAATTTCCGAGTCATTACCACAATATCATCCTCTGCGAGAGGATCGTGTGGCAATTGAACGACCGAATTCGGCAAGGCAGATGACCAATAATGTCAATAAGAAATTTGAAGGGATTGCCGATCGCTTTGGAGATAATGATTTTGAAGGAGCAATGGAAAATTTACAGAAAATGCTGAGTTGGAATTTGACAAAATACGAAGAAGCCGTGGTGTATCAATTTATGGGATTTATCTATGTTAATCAGAACAAAATAGATGACGCAATTGAGGTCTTCAGTAAATGTGTTGAATACAATGTCTTAGGTAACACACAACATCAAGGAACCTTGTTCAATATCGCTAGTCTTTATGGTTCCAAAGAGCAATGGGACCTTGCTATTGCTTCTTTGATGGAATTTTTTAAATATGAAAAGGACCCAGCTGCAGAGTCCTATATCATGACAGGCATCGCTTATTTCCAACAAGGGAAACCTTTGGAAGCGTTACCCTATATCACTATGGCTAATCTCAAATCTTTAGAGCCAAAACAGAGCTGGCTTGAGTTAGAGCTTGCCATCTTATTTCTTAATAAACGTTATGACGATGCGATTAATATTGTTAAGCAGCTTGCAACATATTGGCCAGAAAAAGAAAAATACTGGGAAACAATGGCTGGCGCATACATGGAAATGCAAAAGGATGCAGACGCATTAGCTGCTCTAAATTTGGGATATAAAAACAACTCTATTGAGAAAAAAGAGACGCTTGAGAGTTTAGCAAGATTAAGTCTATATTTAGAGATTCCCTATCAAGCAGCTGTGATTATGCAAGAAAATATGGATGCTGGTTTAATTGAGAGGAATGAGGACAACCTAAGACTGCTTTTAGGCGCATGGACTTCAGCGAGAGAGTTCAAGGAAGCCATAGAAGTAATAGATGTACTTGCCCCTATGATAGAAGATGGATCATTATTCATTCAGAAGGCAATGTTGCTTAATGAAATGAGCGATTGGGATGGAATTAAAGAAGCTACAGAAATGGCGTTGCTTGATCCTAATCTTGAGAATCCTGGGGACGTTTTTATTCTCAGAGGAATGGCTCATACAGAACTTGAAGAATATGAACAAGCCATTGAATCTTTCACTGAAGCTATAGAAGTTGGTACTGAGAGCAATAAAAGAAACGCAGAATCTTGGATAGAATACGTCTCCGACAGACGAGGTTAGATTAAGAGAAAGATCTGTGGTTGAGATCAGGTTCGTTTAGATCTCCAAGAATCATTTTCCTGGACTCATCAGATAATTCCTGCGGATTTGTGAATTCATTGGAGGTATTGAGCGGCGGATGAATCTTTATGTGTAGACTCACTTTTTTTGGTAACCAGCTCTCAGATCTAAGTAACTCTCTGCTTCCATTAATGGTTACTGGGATCACTGGACTTTTATTTCTAATTGCTGTGATAAATGCTCCCTTTTTAAATTTTAAGAGTCCTTTTTCTTTTAGAAATGTTGCTTCAGGAAAGAACACAATAGAATCTTGAGCTTTATTGCTTTTCATAATTTTGTTTAAGTCATCCGCTCCTTTTTTAGGGTTCACTCTATCTACAAGATGTGTCCCTAGCTTTCCAAGAACATAATTCGCAAAAGGGATATGCTTTAATTCTTTTTTGGCAACATAGCCAAATTTAGGAGGTAATGCAGCTGCCAAAATCATAGGGTCAGTATAACTGGCGTGGTTTGCGACCAAAACCGAAGGCCCATCCACAAGGTGCTCACTGCCTTCCACATTAAGTTCTATGCCCATTAGTTTTAGCATTGCAGATGCAGATCTTTTCCCCAATGTCCTAGCGGATTTGACTGTGCGAGTAAAGGGAAAGCAACATACCATGATTAAGAGAATGACTGTGAAGACCAGCCACGCCCAAGAACCGAATAAATACATAGAAACACTTTTCATGGATTTTTTATATTGTGTATATTAAAAACAACATAATACACAAAACTAGGCAATGAAAAAAACCCATGACGAATAATTCTGATACCGATCAAATTATCGATGCTTTCATAGACTCAATATGGCTGGAGCAGGGCCTTTCTAAATCCACCTTGAGCGCCTATCGTTCTGATATTAATGTTTTAGGCAAATGGGCTTTAAAAAAACGTCTCAAGATCGAGGATATTTCTCGTGCCGATCTATTGGATTTTATAGCAGATAAAGCCCATTCTGGGATCAGTGCAAGAACCTCAGCGAGAATGCTATCTTCATTCCGGCGATTCTATGGCTATCTTTTTCAAGAGGAAATAATATCGACTAATCCCACTGAAAAAATTTCTATGCCAAAAATAGGTAAGAGTCTTCCGAAGTTATTGACAGAGGAAGAAGTCCTTCAATTGATTAAGGCGCCCAACTCAAAAAAACCTCTGGGTTTCAGAGACAGAACAATGTTAGAAATTCTTTATGCTACCGGCTTAAGGGTTTCTGAACTGGTAAGTCTCAAACAAGCAGATGTAAACCTGAATCAAGGCTATGTAAGGGTGATGGGAAAGGGGAACAAAGAGCGATTAGTGCCTATGGGCACTATAGCAAAACGAAGGTTGAAGAATTTTCTGGATGGACCAATTATAGAGATCTTAGGAGAAAGACAATCAGAATTCTTGTTTCCAACCAGGACATCTGAGCACATTTCAAGACAGGCTTTTTGGCAAATTATTAAGAAATATTCTAAAAAAGTTGGCATCAAATCAGATTTATCTCCACACAGTCTGAGACATGCTTTTGCGACTCATTTGATTAATCACGGTGCAGACTTAAGGGTAGTGCAAATGCTTTTAGGTCATAGTGATTTGTCCACTACCCAAATTTACACCCACATTGCTCAACATCGTTTAAAAGATATTCATCAAAAACATCACCCAAGGGGATGAGATTTTTATAAACTAGACCAATGATTCGTTACTTAACAATGATTGCTTGTGTGACTTGCGTGTTTGGAACTATGAGCCTTAATTCTGAGGAAGATGATCCTGGAACAACTAGAGTAGAGGCCATTCTTTCTCAACTCTCAGAATTTTTCCCAAATGATACGCCTATCGACCTGCAGAAATCACCTATCGATAATCTTTACACGGTCAAGATTGGATCCCAGGTTTTTTATGTTAGTGACGATGGAAAATACTTAATTAACGGGGATTTGTACGACACTGCTTCCAGTGAGAATTTAACAGAGTTAGAACGAGAAAATGTTCGCATTGATTATTTGAACTCAATCAGTCAGGCATCAATGATAACTTTTGCCCCACCTGACTATCAGCACACAATTACAATTTTCACAGATATTGATTGTGGCTATTGTCGAAAGTTTCATGAAGAAATTGAAGAGGTCTTGGATGAGGGAATCAGAGTGCAGTATGTCTTTTTCCCAAGAAGCGGACCTGAAACGGATAGCTGGTATAAGGCGCAAAAGGTCTGGTGCAGTGATAATCGACAGAAAGCAATTACTAAAGCCAAGCGAGGCGAAGAGTTATCAAATAAAGTCTGTGCCGATAATCCTGTGCAAGACCACTATAATTTGGGGTTAATGTTTAATGTCCAAGGCACGCCGACGATGTTAACCGATAAAGGAGAAATAATCGTTGGTTATATGCCTGCGGCTACTCTCCGAGCTCGATTAGATAGCCAATAATACTAGGGCCTATCGCTCAAGATATTTTAATTTATTCTTTACTTCTCTCCACTCATCAGCATCTTCAGGTGGTTCAGGCGCTTCAGAAATTACTGGCCAAATTTCACTGAGTTCTATATTAAGCTCCAAAAAGCCTTCTTGACCTTCGGGAATCTCATCATCTGCAAAAATTGCATCAACCGGGCATTCAGGTTCACATAGAGCACAGTCAATGCATTCATCGGGGTTGATGACTAACATATTGGGACCTTCATGAAAGCAGTCCACGGGACACACTTCGACGCAATCTCCTAATTTACACTTTATACAATTTTCACCAACTAAAAATGTCATAAGTTTTCCGTTTTATTGAATCGTTTTATATATCGGTTCAAAATCATCAGGTGGTTTCTCAATCATTCCTCTAAGAGCAATTTTCCCTGTCTCAAATGCCATATTATCCCAAGGAATATCATTTAAAGGAAACATTTTGACATCCAGAGATTCAACCCCAGCAGAGAACTCTAATTTTTCTAGAGTTGCTCTAAAGAAGATATGCACTTGATTCGCATGAATAACATCGATCATTGCTAACATTGGTCCAAGTGAAGGCGTGAACATTGCCTCCTCTTCAGATTCTCTGATAGCTCCTTGTTCAAGACTTTCTCCGTTCTCGAGGAAACCTGCAGGAAGCGTCCAATAATTTCTTCTTGGTTCTATCGCTCTTAAGCACAAGAGAACTTCATTTTTGAAAATTGGCACAGTTCCTACGACAATTTTTGGGTTTTCATAGTGGATGAATCCACAGTCACTACAAACAAATCTTACCTTCGTATCATTCTCAGGAATAATCGATTCGTTAGTTTTTCCACATTGATTGCAATATTTCATAAGCCCATCTTTATTATGCCGGGAGAGAGACTCGAACTCTCACGGGTTTAACCCCACCGGATTTTGAATCCGGCGCGTCTACCAATTCCGCCATCCCGGCTAAATCCTTATGGCAGAATACCTCTTGTTTATAGGACAGTCCACAGGTCATAATGTTTTCATGGAAATCAAAGACTTCCAATTCTCAGTGCCTAAGCACCTCATCGCTCAAAATCCCCTAGAGGAAAGAGATGCGTCCAGGTTGCTCCACGTTCAGGACGCTAAACTTAAAGACCATCAATTTACCGATCTTAAACACTTATTAAGAGAGAACGATTTACTTATCCTTAACAACACACGAGTGGTTAAAGCCAGATTATTTGGTAAAAAAAGATCTGGTGGAAGTGTGGAGGTTTTATTTGAAAGGAGGGTTGATGAATCGACTTTCATCGGCCAGATTAAATTTAGTGGCAAACTCAGGCCTGGTTCAGAACTTATCGTCGGTAACAAAGAAATTCTAGAGGTATTGGAAAGGCAGAGTCATTTTTTCTTATTAAGGTCAGACAAGCCAATCATGGAAATTTTGAATAACTCAGGTTCTGTTCCACTCCCACCCTATATAAAAAGAGAGTCTCTGCTTGCGGATGAAAAACGATATCAGACAATATTCGCATCAGAATCAGGCGCAGTTGCAGCTCCTACTGCAGGTTTGCATTTCACTGATTCATTATTAGAGGAGATCAGTTCCAATGGGATTGAGATAGGCTACCTGACTTTGCACGTCGGCGCAGGAACCTTCATGCCACTAAGAGAGGAGCAACTGGAAACTAAGAAATTACACAAAGAGCAATTTATAATCGATCGGATTTTGTGTGAGAAGATCGACAAGGCAAGATCTAATCAAGGGAGGGTTATTGCCGTGGGCACAACTGTGGTGAGAGCTTTAGAGAGTATTGCAAAGCAGGGCCAGATTGAAGCATTTCAAGGTGAAACAGACATATTTATTACCCCTGGTTTTGAATTTAAAGTTATCGATGCTATGGTCACCAACTTCCATCTTCCAGAATCTTCATTAATTATGCTGGTTTCGGCTTTCGCTGGAGCACAAACCATTCTAAAATCATATCAGCACGCAATTAACAGTGGTTATCGCTTCTACAGTTATGGCGATGCCATGTTTTTAGAGAAACAACGACAATGAAATTTAAATTAGACCATCAAGATAAAGCTGCCAGGGCTTGCACCATTGAGTTTGATCGTGGCGTTATAAAAACTCCAGTATTTATGCCTGTTGGAACTTACGGTTCAGTAAAAACAATGGCTCCTTATGAGTTAGTCGATATGGGTGCTGAGATAATTCTCTCCAACACTTACCATCTCATGATAAGACCTGGCGAAGAAATTATTCAAGCACACAAAGGCTTACACAACTTTATGGCTTGGGATAAACCAATCTTGACCGATTCTGGTGGTTATCAGATTTGGAGTTTGTCAAAAAAAAGGACGATCACTGACGAGTACGTAGAATTTGATTCACCTGTCAACGGCGACATGATCAGACTGACACCAGAAATCGCTATGCGTATTCAGAGGACTCTAGGAAGCAATATTCAAATGGTTCTCGATGAATGCACTCATTACCCAGCAAGCAAAGATGAGGCGATGCTCTCAATGAAGAGATCTGAGCAATGGGCTTTGAGAAGTTTTGAATCATATGAAGACTTAAAACAGGGCTCTGATAGCGCAATTTTTGGGATTATCCAAGGTGGAATGTATGGAGACTTAAGACTCGAAAATCTTGATTATCTGTCCTCTATTGACTTTGATGGATTAGCCATTGGCGGCTTATCAGTGGGTGAAACAATAAATGAAAGAATGGAGGTTCTAGAGCTCTTAATGCCAGCAATGCCTAAAAGCATGCCTAGATACTTAATGGGATTAGGAACACCGCTAGATATTATTAGTGCCGTTGATGTAGGGGTTGATATGTTTGATTGTGTTATACCAACCAGACATGCAAGAAACGGTCAAATTTATACTCACAGAGGAGTTTTAAGAATTAAAAACGCTCAAAACAAAGAAGACCTAAGACCCATAGATGAAGATTGTAACTGTTATAGCTGTAATAATTTCTCACGCTCATATATAAGACACTTGTTTAATTGCAATGAGATACTGGGCAGTCGATTGGCAACAATACATAACATAAGTTTTTATTTAGGGTTAATGGCTAATATCCGCGAGGCAATCACTACGAATTCATTCGATAAATTTAAGAAAAGTTTTACAGAGAAGTATCAGCAATAATTGTTTCTGTGTCATAATTGCACATCTATTTTTTCTCAAGGGAGCAAAATGAGTATATTTTTTGAAAATGTTTGGGCACAAGATGGCGGAATAGGGGGAGACCCTATTATGTCGTTTCTACCCTTAATTATTATTTTTGTTGTTTTTTATTTTTTGCTTATTAGGCCGCAGTCTAAAAAGCAAAAAGAACATCAAGAGATGATCACTTCTTTAGAGGTTGGAAATGAAGTTGTAACTGCAGGAGGAATTTTAGGCAAGATTAGAGAGATCAATGACCAGTATGTTCAGTTACAAATATCAGACGATACGGTTATCAAGGTGCAGAGACATACAATTGGCTCCTTGTTGCCAAAAGGTACAATAAAAAAAGGTTAAATTTCGATGAATCAGTACCCCTTTTGGAAAAATGCTATGGTCATAATTGTGATCCTTCTAGGGACACTATTTGCACTACCTAATTTCTACGGTGAAGATCCAGCCTTAATAATCTCCAAGGAGAGTGGCCTGGTTTTTAATGAAGCTGAGTTAAAGGATGTTGAAGATTTCCTCTTGAGCAGAGAATCAAATTTTACTTCCGTTACTAATAAAAATGGGGATTTGCTCATCCGTTTCGCTAATGTTGAAGGGCAAATAGACGCTAGTGATCGTCTCAGATCCTATTTAGGTAGATTTTCCACAGTGGCTTTGACCTTCGCGCCGAGAATGCCGGGCTGGATTCAGCAGCTAGATTTAAATCAAATGAGTCTAGGTCTTGATCTTAGAGGAGGGGTTTATTTTAAATTTGAAGTTGATCTTGATGCTGCAATTCAGCAGAGGCTTGATCAGTACATCACTGACATCAATAAATCACTTATTGATCAGAGAATACGAAGAAGTATAAGAAAAGAAGGCAATAGCCTGAGAGTCGAGTTGGTTAACCCCGAGGATTACAATCAGGCAAGACGATCTGTTAGAGAGATCGATAACTTACTTGAGGTAACAAACGCTTCTTCTGGCTCACAAACCGTGATGGTGGTGAGCATGACAGATGAACAGCTTAAGCAAAGACGAGATTTTGCTATCCAACAAAATATTCTGACGATGAGAAATAGAGTCAATGAATTAGGTGTGGCTGAACCAATTGTTCAGCGACAAGGCCTTGACCGCATTGTGGTCCAGCTACCAGGGGTTCAAGATCCAACCCAAGCTGAAAGAATATTAGGGGCAACAGCAACATTAGAGTTTCGTTTAGTTTGTGAGAACGAGAATGCTTTTGAAGCTGAAGAGAAAGGACGAGCACCAATTGGCTGTGATCTTTTTAAGGATCGTTCAGGTAACCCTGTGCTTTTAAAGAAGAAGGCAATTGTTACAGGTAATCAATTGATTGATGCATCACAATCTTTTTCCCAAGGAAGGCCAGCTGTTTCAATCCGCTTAGACAGCAAAGGTTCTAAATCGATGCTGGAAACCACTAAAAAGAACTTAAATAAACCGATGGCTGTTCTATTTGTTCAGCAACGTCAAGAAACCATAGAAGAGGATGGCGATTTTTTTAATCGGTCTGTTCTCGATAAAGAAGTTATTAACATAGCTACCATCAGAGGTGTTTTTAGTAGTCAGTTTGAAATTACAGGATTAACTGTCTTTGAAGCTAAAGACCTGGCAATTTTACTGAGAGCAGGAGCTTTAGCGGCACCTATTTTTAAAATTGAAGAAAAGACTGTGGGTCCGAGTTTAGGTCAAGATAATATCGACAAAGGCTTCGCAGCTATTGTCGCCGGACTGATAGCCATTATTATTTTTATGATTCTTTACTATAAGGGTTTTGGTTTAATTGCAAACATTGGCTTAGTGGTTAATTTGACGCTTATTGTGGCTCTGCTCTCACTTTTACAAGCGTCTCTGACACTCCCGGGTATCGCTGGAATTGTGCTTACTGTCGGGATGGCTGTTGATGCAAATGTTCTTATCTTTGAGCGAATTAGAGAAGAGCTAAGAAACGGTAATTCACCTCAAGCTAGCATTGCTGCAGGATATCAAAAAGCCTTTGGCACCATTGCCGATGCCAATATAACAACACTGATTGCTGCCTTAGTGCTTTTTACCTTTGGTACAGGTCCCATTAAAGGTTTTGCAGTAACACTTTCCTTAGGGATACTCACTTCATTGTTTACAGCTATTATTGCTTCTAGAGCTGTTGTGAATTTTTTCTATGGAAATAAAACCATTGAGAAGTTGAGGATTTAAGATGTTTAAAACCACCATCAAATTTCTCTCTATTCGTCGCATAACCACGATCTTATCAATTGTATTAATGATCTTGTCAGGGTTATCTCTTGTCACAAGAGGCTTGAACCCAGGGATAGATTTTACAGGGGGATTCCAGATAGAGGTTAGCTTTCAGGAAGCACCTGAAATCCAGCAGGTTAGACTTGATCTTTCTAGATCTGGCTTTGATGATGCCATCGTGCAAAACTCAGGTTCAGCCACTGATCTCATGATTAGGACTGCTCCTAGAGAAGGCGTGGATTCAAGAAAAGTAGGAAATCAGATTATTGAAGCTGTTAGTCAATCATCAAATAATGTCGAACTATTAAGTTCTGAGTATGTCAGTGCGCAGGTTGGAGAGGAGCTTACTGAGCAAGGTGGTTTAGCCATGATCTTCGCGTTAATCATGATCATGATTTATATTGTTTTTCGATTCCAATGGAAATTTTCAATCGGTGCGGTGCTCGCCTTGATTCATGATGTTCTAATAACCTTAGGTATTTTTTCGTTCTTTCAGATTACTTTTGATCTAGCTGTTCTTGCCGCCATATTGGCTGTGGTTGGTTATTCTCTTAATGACACCATTGTTATATTCGATCGAATTAGAGAAAATTTCCGATCTATGAGAAGAACGGAAACCCTTGAGGTTCTCAATGCTTCAATCACTCAAACCATCAGCCGAACTATCATCACCAGTTCAACGACCTTGATGGTTTTATTGGCTCTATATTTCATGGGCGGACAATCGCTATCAGGCTTCTCCGTGGCATTGATTATTGGTGTATTAATAGGAACTTATTCCTCTATCTTTGTTGCCTCAACCAGCGTCTTTTATTTAGATATTTCTACCACCGATCTTTTGCCCTCTAAACGAGAAGAAGTTGACGATGGAATGCCCTAAGGGCTGAGTTAATTTAGAATAGCTTTTTCAAACGGTCGTCGTATTTAGAGACAATTTCACACATCGGATCGAAGAGATGAGGGTTTCCGCATAACAAGCTTCCACTTTCTACCGCATCTTCACCAGGTATCATGCTTTTAACTAAACCACCTGCCTCTTGGATTAAAAGAACCCCAGCTGCAACGTCCCAAGGTTTAAGCCCAAATTCCCAGAACCCATCATATCGACCTGAGGCAACGTAAGCTAAATCCAAAGCTGCAGATCCTGGACGCCTGATTGCGCCGACAATTTTTGTAAAATCTATGAAAATGTCTAGATAAACCTCCATCCAATCAAATTGATCCCGATACGGGAATCCTGTTCCAAGCAATGCTCCCTGAAGCTTGCGCTGTTTACTTACTCTGATCTTTCTTCCATCAAGTAGAGCACCCATACCTCTAATAGCAGTGAATAATTCTTGTCTGGAAGGGTCGTAGATGACAGCAACCTCGAGTCTTCCCTTGATCTTTAATGCAATTGAAACGCAATAAACCGGAAAGGAATGAATATAATTTGTCGTGCCATCAATGGGATCTATAATCCATAAATAGTCTGACTCATTACCTGTAAGGCCTTGTTCTTCAGCTAATATGGTGTGGTCAGGGTATCGGCTATGAATGATTTCAATGATGGCTTTTTCTGCCTCTTCATCCACAAAGGTCGCAAACTCATTGTAGGCCTTGGTTTTTATATCGCTTTGATTAATTCGTGCAAAATTAATTTGAGCAATATCACCAGCCTTTCTCGCGGCTTCTACGGCAGTGTTTAAAAAAGCTTGCATGCTAAAATCTCTATCATGAATAAATAACTCAATGGAATATGTGTAGAATAACAAAACTTTTTAATCAAATGTTTTACTTTATTGGTAATTGTTAAAGTTTGTTTTGAATCAAAAAATACAATTTGTTCTTGTAAGACCGTCTCACCCTGGAAATATAGGAGCGGTTGCTAGGGCTATTGCAACGATGGGTTTTGATCAACTAGCCTTGGTTGACCCGAGTGAACATCCTCACCCAGAATCAAGGGCTAGATCTTCAGCTGCACTTGATATTTTGCTGAACGCAAGCGTTCATAATGATTTAGAAGATGCCATTGGTGATTCTGGCTATGTCATTGGAACGACAGCAAGAAATAGAAGGATCAGTGTTCCCGTCTCCCCGATAAGAGACTTTGTTGATGAGATTGTCAGCATATCTGATAAGCAAAAGATCTCAATTGTATTTGGGCCTGAGACCTCAGGATTAAGCAATGAAGAAATCGACAGATGTAATCACTTAGTTTATATACCTACTGGTGAAAAATATTCTTCTCTCAATCTAGCCATGGCGGTTCAGGTGGTGGCTTACGAGATCAAGATGTCTCTGTCGCCGGATGACAAGATAATTGTCGAAAGAAATTTAGCTTCTGGCCAAGAAATGGAATTATTTTATGAACATCTAAAAGAAGTGTTGCTTGAGACCGGTTTTCTTAACCCTAGAAACCCAAAACAACTAATGCGAAGATTGAGAGCATTATTTAATAGAGCTGAACTTGATGAGAATGAAGTAAATATTATGCGAGGCATACTAACCTCTTATCAAAAGCCAAAAGAATAAAATGTCGATAAAGAAAATATATCTTGATTATGCCTCTACCACACCTATTGCAGAGGAGGTTAAAACAGACATAAAGTCAGTTTTAGACAATGATCTTTTTGGCAATCCTTCTTCTTTAGATCACGAGTATGGAAGCTTAGTTAATGAATTGATTGAATCCTCAAGAACGGATGTTGCTAAATTAATTAATGCTGATGGAGATGAAATTATTTGGACCTCTGGAGCAACGGAGGCGAATAATCTGGCACTTATGGGTTTTGCTGAGTTTAAAATGAAAGATCGACCTTTGAGAATCGCGTCATCATTTATTGAACATAAATCAGTTATTGAGCCTCTTATGGAGCTCAAACAAAAAGGACATAGCGTTGAATTTATTGCTCCAAATCATCATGGTTACATCGATCCCGATGTGATCTCGAGGACACTAGATAATGGGGTTGATTTGCTTAGCTGTATGCATATCAACAACGAAGTAGGTAGTACTAATGATATTGCTTTAATAGGCTCTCTATGCAGAGATAAAGGCACTGTTTTCCATGTGGATGCTGCGCAGAGTAACGGAAAATTATCACTTGATGTTAGAGAAAACAACATTGATCTTATGTCTTTATCAGCACATAAAGTATACGGGCCAAAAGGTGTTGGTGCTTTATTTGTTAATCATGAAACGGTGGGGCGGCTCAAGCCATTGATATTTGGGGGCGGCCAGGAAAGAGGCATGCGACCAGGGACATTAGCAACCCATCAAATAGTCGGAATGGCCTCTGCCTTTCGTTTAGCCAAATCTTCTATGCAAAAAGATCACATACACTTGTCTAAATGCAGAGAATTATTTCTAGAATCTATTAAAGATATAGAAGGGCTAAAGATAAATGGTGATCCCAAGAACGCCTACCCAGGTATTATCAGTCTATGTTTTCCAGATTTAAACGCAGACAGCTTAATATTTGCCATGGATGACTTAGCTGTTTCTAAAGGTTCTGCTTGCGCCACCGATAGCGATGAACCTTCACATGTGCTTAAATCTATGGGCCTTTCCCAAGCAGAAATTAACGGCACCATACGCATTAGTTTTGGTCGAAAAACCTTACACCAAGATATAGAAAGAGCATCGTCTTCTGTAAGAGCCGCATCAGAGCACTTAAGATTGGTCAGTGGAGAAACCCTATGAGCCAAGATGAAATTCTAAGGGAGGCATTTCTTAACAGAGATAAGGTGCTACAGAGTAACGATGACTTAAAGAGTTATTTAGTAGGGCATTCAAAAAATCAGACTGGGATGAATGTTAAGATATTTATCAAATTGGAAACAGACTCAATTCATGATGCTAGATACCAAGTTTCTGGTTGTCCTCACTTGATTGGACTGACATCATTATTGATAAAAAAAATCATAGGAAATGACACTACTATTCTCCAAGAGTTCGATTATTTATCATTGGCAGAGGCAGTTGACTTACCTAAAAATAAGAAAGATCGACTTTTTTTGTTGGAAGATGCAGTAAAAGATTGTATAAAACACATTGAAAAAGGTTAAAACATGGATTTATCAGTAACAGACAAAGCAATTAAGAGATTCAGAGATAATCTCTCTGGTCAGCCAGATGCTATTGGGTTAAGAATCAGCATAAAATCAACCGGGTGTAATGGATACTCATACCTCTTGGATTATGCTGGTGAAGTAAATGATCAGGACAAGCTGATCAAAATATCTGACATCTCTATTTTTGTTGATCCTGAGAGTATGAGCTTAATCCAGGGCACGGAGATCGACTTCATCGATGAAGGGCTAAACCAGGTGTTTAAATTCAAGAATCCAAATGCAACTGGTGAATGCGGTTGCGGCGAAAGTTTTAGTGTTTAACTAAAGAGGATTTCAACATGGAAAGAACACTTTCAATTATCAAACCAGATGGCGTTGAAAAAAATGTCATTGGAGAAATTTATAAACGTTTCGAAGATTCAGGATTAACTATAATTGAGGCAAAAATGTTGCACTTAACTCGTGAACAAGCTGAAGGATTTTATGCCGTGCATAAAGAGAGACCTTTTTTTAATGATTTAGTTGATTATATGATCTCAGGACCAGTTATGGTTCAAGTTCTAGAAGGTGAAAATGCCATAGAGAGAAATCGAGAATTAATGGGCGCCACTAATCCTGCCGAAGCTGATGAAGGCACCATCAGAAAAGACTTTGCTACCAGCATAGAGAAAAATACAGTTCATGGCTCCGATGGGCCTGACACCGCTAAAGAAGAGATCAGTTTCTTTTTTGGTTAATCACAGTTGAGTCAAATTCAAAATAATCTTCTAGGGCTCCCTCAAAGTGAGTTGCAAGAGTTCTTTCAAGGTATCGAGGAGAAGAACTATAGAGCAAAACAACTGATGCAGTGGATTTATGCTAAGGGCGTCTATGATTTTAATTTAATGACCAATTTTAATTTTAACCTGAGAGAGTATCTCAATGAGAATTGTACTTTGGGGTTTGATAATTCAAATAGAACTGATTTCTCTAAAGATGGAACCGTAAAATGGTTAATTGAAAAACAAGATCAACAAATCATCGAAACCGTTTTTATTCCCGAAGAATCAAGAGGAACATTATGCATTTCAAGTCAAATTGGATGTTTAATCGACTGCCCCTTCTGTGCTACTGGTCATCAAGGGTTTAATCGAAATTTAAAGGCACATGAAATCATTGGGCAAATCCTTGTTGCTAAAGAAAGCCTGGGCTCTGAAAAGAGAATTACAAATGTGGTTTTTATGGGTATGGGAGAACCTCTAGCAAACTATCCAGAGGTAATAAAGTCGATAAAAATCCTCAATGATCCACAGGGATTCAATATTTCAAGACGACGAATTACTGTAAGCACATCTGGCCTAGTTCCACAATTGCATAAATTAGGTGACGAAGTGGGCGTTGCACTCGCAATATCATTGCACGCTCCGAGTAATAAACTACGTGATGAATTGGTTCCTATTAACCGAAAGCACCCTATTGAAGAGTTGCTTGATGCATGCTGGCTATACGCAAGAAAACAAAATTTAAAAACAGTGACTTTTGAATACACCATGCTTAAAGGAGTTAACGACTCAAAGGAAAATGCAAGAAAGCTTGCTAGATTGCTTAGGGGCAAACCTGCAAAAATTAATTTAATTCCTTTTAACACTTTTCCCGGGGTAAAGTTTGAATCAACAGAAGCCAAAAAAATCAATGAATTCAGGAATATCTTATTGGAATCTGGAATAATGACTATTACAAGGAGAACACGAGGTGAAGATATTCAAGCAGCCTGTGGGCAACTGTCTGGGAGTGTCAGAAATTTAGCAAAGAAGACACTAAGGGAAAAGCTCAAAAAACAAATGCATTAAATAAAGTTATTATTGTATAACCATATAGATAAATAAGAGGAGTGAAGTATGTCTGACAATTCAAATTCAAATATCCCAGAGCACATGGTCGCATTGAAGATAATTTCCATTGCTTGTGTGGTCTTGTTCCTGGTAACCCTGGTTGGAATGTATTTCTCTCACAATTAAGGATTTGAGCGACCAGATAAAATCGATTAGAGGGATGCCGACCCTTTTGCCTGAAGAGTTGGTTAAATGGCAGTTTGTCGAGTCCCAAGTTAAGCAAGTGATGAACGCTTATGCGTTTAGAGAGATTCGGACACCAATTGTTGAGCGAACAGAATTATTCCAAAGAACCATCGGTGAGAGCACTGATGTTGTTTCTAAAGAAATGTATTCATTTAAAGATCGGAAAGATCAATCCTTAACTCTTAGACCGGAGGCAACAGCAGGGGTTGTTAGAGCAGGGATTGAGCATGGATTATTTTATAATCAAACCCAAAAACTATGGTCTATGGGCCCAATGTACAGATATGAGAGACCGCAAAAAGGTCGTTATAGGCAGTTTCATCAAATCAATATGGAGGCATTTGGGTATCGAGGACCTGAAATTGATTTAGAAATCATTCTTATGACAGCAAGAATATGGAAAGCCTTGGGTATTAATTCGATTCAGCTTGAAATTAATTCACTAGGTACCCCAGCATCAAGACAGGTTTACCGAGAAGCTTTGGTCGATTATTTTACTGATCACAAACGCTCACTCGATGAAGATTCAATGACTCGTTTAAAAACAAATCCAATGAGAATACTGGATAGTAAGAACCCTGATATGAAGACTTTAATTTTAAATGCTCCAAAAATTACAGATTATCTCGACGATGAATCCAAGCAACATTTCTCAATCCTGCTCAAAGCTCTGGAATCACATAGTGTCGATTATAAATTAAACCCAAATCTGGTCAGAGGCCTTGATTATTACACCAAAACAGTCTTTGAGTGGACTTCGGATCAATTAGGCTCACAAGCTACTGTTTGCGGTGGTGGACGCTATGACGGCTTGGTTGAACAGCTTGGCGGCAAAGACATTTGTGGTATTGGTTGTGCTATTGGTATGGAAAGATTAACTGAATTGGTTGAAGTCTCTGTAGAAAAAGCAGAAAATAGCCAGCCAAAAATTTACATTGTAGCAGTTGGTGAGGGTGCAGAGATACACGCCAGCATAATGGCGGAGACGATTAGAGATGAGAATCAGAATTACGCTGTTGAGGTAAATATGGACGGAGGCAGTTTTAAGCAGCAGTTTAGGAGGGCAGATAAATCTGGAGCTGAGTTGGCAATTATAGTTGGTGAGCAAGAAATAGAGCAGGGCACTATTAGTCTTAAGCCTCTTAAAAGCGACGGCGAACAGAA
>Ga0114932_10001516_pt1 | contig 26193 bp, 20 predicted proteins | sample 2SBtaG_2_FD_87286 | JGI IMG/M metagenome (GOLD analysis project Ga0114932, IMG submission 87286) | Deep subsurface microbial communities from Kolumbo volcano to uncover new lineages of life (NeLLi) - 2SBTROV12_ACTIVE470 metaG | ecosystem: Environmental > Aquatic > Marine > Volcanic ...
ATGGCAAAACAAAAGTTTGATCGTACGAAGCCGCATGTAAACATTGGCACGATTGGTCACGTTGATCACGGCAAGACGACGCTGACGGCGGCGATCACGAAGCAGTACGGCGATTTTCAGAGCTATGATTCGATTGACAGCGCGCCGGAGGAGAAGGCGCGAGGGATCACGATTTCGACGGCGCATGTGGAATACGAGACACAAGGGCGTCACTATGCGCATGTGGACTGTCCCGGCCACGCGGATTACGTGAAGAACATGATCACGGGTGCGGCTCAGATGGACGGGGCGATTCTGGTGGTGAACGCGGCGGACGGTCCGATGCCTCAGACGCGCGAGCACATTCTTCTGGGCCGTCAGGTCGGCATTCCTCATATGGTGGTTTACCTCAACAAGGTTGATCAGGTGGATGACGAGGAGTTGCTGGAACTGGTTGAGATGGAGGTTCGCGAACTTCTGACGGAATACGGCTATCCCGGGGACGACATTCCGATTGTTGCCGGCTCGGCGCTGGCGGCGCTTGAGGACCGGGATCCCGCGATTGGTTCGGAATCGATCGACAAGCTGATGGAAGCGGTTGATGCGTATATTCCGACGCCCGAGCGGGCGGTCGACCAGCCGTTTTTGATGCCGGTCGAGGATGTGTTCTCGATTTCGGGCCGGGGCACGGTGGCCACGGGCCGGGTGGAGCGCGGCGTGATCAAGGTTGGCGAAGAGGTGGAGATCGTAGGCATCCGCGACACCAAGAAGACGGTGTGCACGGGGGTCGAGATGTTCCGCAAGCTTCTGGATCAGGGCGAGGCGGGCGACAATATCGGCGCACTTCTGCGCGGTGTGGACCGCGACGGGATCGAGCGTGGCCAGGTTCTGGTCAAGCCGGGCTCTGTGACGCCGCATACCAAGTTCGAGGCCGAGGTTTATATCCTGACCAAGGAAGAGGGCGGTCGCCACACGCCGTTTTTCGGCAATTACCGGCCGCAGTTCTATTTCCGCACGACGGATGTGACGGGCACGGTGGAACTGCCATCGGGCACCGAGATGGTGATGCCGGGGGACAACCTGAAATTCCTGGTGGAACTGATTGCGCCGATCGCGATGGAGGAAAAGCTGCGCTTCGCCATCCGCGAGGGCGGCCGCACCGTGGGTTCGGGTGTCGTGTCGAAGATCATCGAATAAGACAACCGGGGTTCGACGTAGGTCGGACAATTGTCCGACCTACGGCTGCATTCGGGTAGGCACCCGAAACCGTCCGGGCGACAAGTTTCAAGTGGTATCGGGCGGATTGAGCAACTGCCCGGTCCATCTGCATTTTCGCGAAACCTGCCCAGGAGGGTTCCATGACCAAAACGATTTTCGTCACCGGCGCATCCGGTTTCATCGCCAAGCACATCGTCCTGAAGCTGCTAGACGCCGGTTATCACGTTCGCGGCTCGGTTCGCACCGACGCCAGGGCCGACGAAGTTCGTGCCGCGATGATGGCCCATCTGGCCGACACGGCCGATCTTGACCAGCGTCTGTCATTTGTGACCCTCGATCTGATGTCCGACAAGGGCTGGAGCACAGCGCTCAAGGGCGTGGACGCGCTTATGCACACGGCCTCGCCGTTTCCGCTGTCCGAACCCACGGACGAAAACGATCTGATCCGCCCGGCGGTCGACGGCAGCCTCAGGGCGCTTGGGGCCGCCAAATCTGCCGGGGTGAACCGGGTGGTGCTGACATCGTCGGTCGCGGCGGTCTATGCGCAGAAAGTCATTCCGCAACAGGCGACCTATACCGAGGACGACTGGACCGACCCCGACAGCCCCGCGGCCTCGGCCTATGTCAGATCAAAGACGCTCGCCGAACGCGCCGCCTGGGATTTCGTCGCCGAAAACCCGGCGATCAAATTGACCACGATCAACCCCGTTCTGGTGCTTGGCCCGGCGCTTGACGCAAAATTCGGCTCGTCGCTGGAGATCATCCAGCGCGTCCTGCGCGGCAAGGATCCGGCCATTCCGGCCCTGAATTTTGACATCGTGGACGTGCGCGACATCGCCGAAATGCATGTCGCGGCGTTGTCAACACCGCAAAGCGAGGGCAAGCGCGTGATCGGCAGCAGCGGCGACATGTGGTTTCGCGACCTCGCGCTGCACCTGAAATCGCTTTACCCGGCGCGCCCGATCACGACGCGTCAGGCCCCCAACTGGTTCATCCGGCTTTATGCGCTGGTCGACCCGACGGTGCGCCTGATCCTGCCGACGCTTGGCAAACGGCTGACAACCGACAATGCGCGCGCGCGCGAAATGCTGGGCATCGACTTCATTTCCCCGCTCGATGCGGCGGCGGCGGCGGCGGCATGTCTGGTCGAAGGTGATCTGGTCGACTGAAATGAAGTGACATTTGCCGACGCCCCTGTCTAATTGCCAAAAGGCGCAAAGACAGAGCAGGCCATGGACGAAACCAGAACTCGGACAATGTTGCGGCTGGCGCTGGCCCTGTCTCTGGCACTGGCGCTGATAAATCATGTGCTCGCGCCCAAGGCCTTTGCCGCCACGCAATTGCTTTTTGACTATCAGTTCGGGCTGATCCGGCGCGGGCTGGCGGGCGAGCTTCTGCGCCATCTCAGCGGCGGGACGGTTTCGATCCACGAGATCTATGCGGCGGCGGCGCTGGTCACCCTGTCGGGAATTCTGGCCTTTGCGCTCTATCTGTGGCGGTATCTGCCGCGCCGGACCAGCGGGTATCTTTTGCTGGTTCTGGCCTTCAATTCCTTCGCTTTTGCCAGTTTCGCAGGCAATACCGGCTATCTGGACGGGCTGCTGATGCTGGTGGCCGTCGCCGCATTGTTCAGTACGCCCAACACCCTTGCCGGGTTGGCGCTGCGGTTGGTCCTGTGCGCCGTCGGGGTCCTTGTTCACGAGAACATGTTGCCCTATTTCGCGGTTCTGATCGGTCTGGATCTGTGGCTGCGGACCAGCGGGCGAAATGCGCGGTTCGCCATCGCCGCTTCGCCGGTTCTGGCGGCACTGGCGGTTTTGGCGATCCTGGTGCTGTTCGCCGAATTCACACCGGAACAGGCCACGGATTACGCGCAGCATTTGCAGGCGCGGGCGGGATTTGCGCTGGATGCGAATTCCACGGATGTGGCCGGGCGCTCCATCGGGCAGAACCTGGCATTGATGGAGGAACTTCGCGGCACCAGAAAATACTGGACCTGGGTTCTGTTCGACGGTGTGCCCCTGTTCGCGATGAGCCTCTGGCTGCTGTGGCTGGCCGGGCGCGTGGCAGGCAACGTTGCGCCCCTGACCCGGCTTTTCATCGCGGCGGCGATCCTGTCCCCGCTCAGCCTCAATCTGATTGCCTTTGATGTGGTGCGCTTCGGCGCGGCCTCGGTCCTGGCCGGGTTTCTGGTGATCGGCCTGTTGCTGCGCAGCATCCCCGGTGCCGTGGACCGGCTGGAACGGACGCTGAACTGGCCGCATTTCCTGATCGTGCTGGTTCTGAATGCCAACATGTTCACGATCGGGGTCAATATCGGCGCTGGCCATACCAGCCAGTTTCCGTGGGTTCTGCTGACGCAGTGGCAGTGGTTCTTGCCGTGACATTGCGGGCAGCCGCCCGCGCCATTCCCGCTTGCAAAAAAGCCACGGCTTCCGTATGCCAGCCTTTGCTGCACAGGGGTTTAGCTCAGTTGGTAGAGCGACGGTCTCCAAAACCGTAGGTCGTGGGTTCGAGTCCCCCAACCCCTGCCAGCAGATCGGGTGCCGCGCAATTGCATCGGTGCCAGATTGGGACCGTTTTTTACCAGTCGTATCGGAGATCTGATCAAATGGCCGCGATGGAACAGGAAGCCGTCTTTGACCACACCGCCCTCGACCGGCTAATGGCCGGGCTGAAGGCATCGGCCAACGATTGGGCCCAGACCGACGTTGCCGCGCGGATCGCGATCCTTGACGATATCAAGACCTGTCTGAATGCCGTTGCCGGCGAATGGGTCGCGGCGGCCAGCGAAGCCAAGCTCATCCCGGACGGATCGCCGCTTGCGGGCGAGGAATGGATTTCCGGCCCCTACGCGCTGATGATGTCGATCAATGCACTGATGAACACGCTTGGCGGGATCGAAGGGAAAAAGTTCCTCGACGCGCTGAAAGTTCGCGAGCTTGGCAACGGGCAGGTCGCGGCGCGGGTCATTCCCGGCTCGATCTGGGACCGGATACTGCTTTCGGGCATATCCGCCGATGTCTGGATGCAGCCGGGGGTCACGGTCCAAAACCTGCCCGCGCATACGGCGTCGGCGTATGATGCGCCCGTCGCGGCGCGCAAGGGCGCGGTCGCGCTGGTTCTGGGGGCCGGCAATATCGCGGCCATTCCGCCGCTTGACTGCCTGCACAAGCTCTTTGCCGAACATCAGGTAGTGATCCTGAAGCTCAACCCGGTCAACGAATATCTGGCGCCGTTTCTGGAGGCGGCGCTGAAGCCGCTGATCGACCGGGGGGCGCTTGCCATCGTCAGGGGCGGTGCCGATGTCGGCGGCTATCTGGCCAACCACGCCGATGTCGATGAAATTCACATTACCGGATCGGGTGCCAGCCACGACGCGATCGTCTGGGGGGCGGGCGATCAGGGTGCACGCAACAAAAAGGCGGGCAAGCGGATTAACGACCGGCGGATCACATCGGAACTGGGCGCGGTCTGTCCGACCATCGTGGTGCCCGGCCCGTGGAGCGCGGCGGACCTCAGGTATCAGGCCGAACATATCGCGACGCAGAAACTGCACAATTCCGGATATAACTGCATCGCCTGCCAGATGTTGATTCTGCCCGGTGGCTGGCAGCACACGCCAACGCTGATCGACAACGTCCGCGACGTCATGCGGACCGGTTTCCCGCGCGGCGCCTATTACCCCGGCACCGAAACCCGGTTGGCGGATTTCGAGGGCAAATCCGACGCCGCGGTAAAGTTCGGGCGCGGCCAGTCGCCGGCCTGTATCGTCGTACCGTTGCAGGGCGAACAGAACGAGCATTACCGCGATCACGAGGTTTTCGGCCCGGCGATGTCCACCTATGAGATCGCAGCCGATCAGGGTGCCGAGGCCTATCTGAAAGCCGCGATTGCCTATGCCAACGACGCGCTTGCGGGGACCTTGGGTGCCAATATCCTGATCCACCCTCGGACTTTGCGCGAAATCGGCCACAAGCGGTTCGAGTCGATGGTGACCGACCTGCACTACGGTACCATCGCGGTAAACGCTTGGACCGGGGTCGGTTTTCTGCTTGGACAATGCCCCTGGGGGGCGTTTCCCGGCCACACGCCACAGGATGTCGGCAGCGGAATTGGTTTTGTTCACAATGCCTGTCTTTTCGACCGCCCCGAACGGACGGTGATACGCCAGCCGTTTCGACCGTATCCCCGAAACATGCTGAGCGGCGGGCTGACATTGCTGCCGCGACCGCCGTGGTTTGTCACCAACAGGCGCCAGCACCGGATCGGCAGGTTGCTGACGGGGTTCGAGTACCGGCGCAGTTGGCTCAAGATTCCGCAGATCATTCTGAATGCGCTGCGGGGGTAGGTCGGACAATTGTCCGACCTACATGACCGCGCCGTGCAACGCGAACGCGGGTCTTGGGGGCATCAGGGTTCGCGGCTGAAGGCGTAGACCGCGCATCCGGCCAGCAGGCCCAGCCCGAACAGCAGGAACAACCCGCTGTAGAATTCAGGGGTTCCCGCCAGTTCGGGCGGTGCCGAACGGGCCATGGCGCTGGTGATGAACTGCATCAGCCCAACCCCGCCAATGCCGAACAGGTTCAACAGTGTGATGCCGCGTCCGGTCAGATGCGCGGGCAGGAACAACCGGCCATGCGCCATGATCGCCGGAAAGGACGCGCCGAAAAATCCGATGGCGGTGACCAGCAGCGCGCTGGTCAGCCATGTGGTTTGCGGAAACAGCCACAGCGACAGGCACAGCACCGCACCGCACAGATTACCGGCCAGCGCGACCCTCTTCTTGGAGCCGACCAACCGTTCGACCGGCCCATAGGCAAAACTTCCCAGCATCATCGCGAGCGCCATCATCAGGGTGACCTGCCCGATTCCGCTCTGGTCCAGCCCGAACACGTTCTCGAAATAGGGCCCCGCCCACAGGCCGCGAATGCCCGCAGCCGGGGCATAATTGACCAGCATCAGCGGAAAGATCAGCAACAGGTTGCGGTTGGTCAGCAGGGTCAGCAGGTTGCCGCCCTTTTGCGCCGGGGCTTCGGCCTTTGGCGGATCCCGCAAGACGCCAAGCAGCGCCAGCGCCACCAGAACCGCCGCGACCGCCAGACCCCACATCGTATCGCGCCACCCAAAGGCATCGACGGCCATTGCCAGCGGCGCGGAACCGGCCAGATTGCCCGCCGAACCAAATCCGATCATCGCGCCTGCCAGCGTGGCAAACAGGGCCGGCGCATAGAGCCGCGCGAAAATGTAGTAACTGGCCATCAATACCGGCGAGGCCCCGATGCCGAACAGCGCCATTGCCACGGAAATCGCGCCCGGCCCCGATGCCAGCGCGAATATCGCTGCCCCGCCGCCGCCGCCAAAGGCCAGCAGGAGCGCCGTGGTATAACGCGGCCCGAACCGGTCCAGCGCCGCGCCGACCGGTATCTGCATCGCGGCAAAGACGAAGAACCACAGCCCCGAGGCAAAAGACAGATCCGCCGGCATCGCGCCGATATCGGTGCCCAGAACCGGCGTCAGCACCGCCAGAAACGACCGATAGAACTGGCTGAGGAAATAGCCGAGTACCAGAAAGAATATGCCAAGTTTCATGAGCCGCCCGTCGCAATTCTGCCGTTCAATGCTGCCGTGCCGGGTTCGCGCCGACGAAATAGTCCGTGAATTCAGGGGGTCCAGCCCTTGTTTTGCGCCCGGATCGAATATCCGACCATCGTCGCGGCGACGACGACCGGCATGAGCACGGTCAGCACGATCCCGAAAGGACCAAGGTCGACCGAAGATTTGATCGGCCCCAGCGATTGCACCGTCGCCAGCACAACGCCCGCAAGCGAAAGAAGAAACAGGTAGATGGCGGACGAGGTTCGCAGCAACAGCAACGCGCAGCCGACGGTGCCGCCCAATACCCCGACGCCAAAGGCCGTGGTGGCCCACAGCGGTCGGGCCTCGGCGATCAGGCGCTGGTTCTCGGGCATTCGTGCCAGCGTTTCAACGTTGATCTGCATGAAAAAGTTCAGGCCGCCCATCGCGTTCCAGAACAGCGCGATGGCACCGATCACCCAAAACGCCGCCGGTGGCCGGACCAGAGTCAGATTTCGCATCGCGTTCTCCTTTCAGGCATGCATCTCCGCCAAAATCTCGTCTTGAATGGCGTACCCGCTGCCCCAGCCTTTGTCCATTCCGGCCATCATTTTTGCAAAACAGGCGATTTCGGCCTGCGTTGCCGCCAACGGCACCTGCGTCAGGCGGACATTTGTTGTTGCGCCGTTGCCCGCGAAGGCGACCGTGGTCAGCAACGTGCGGGGCCAGTCGGGCATCATCTGGTTCGGCGCGACGTTCCAGTTGGCATCGGTGCTGGAATGGTGCCAGACCAGTTTTTCGCCGGCCAGGACCTCTTTGAAATCCATGCGGCTCAGGTCGGACTTGTCGCCCCATTTCATTTCGTTGCGCCACACGCCGCCGGGGCGCAAATCGTATTCGTGAATGATGGTCTTTACCCCCGGTCCGTACCAGCGCGCCAGCAATTCCGGGTCGGTCCAGACCCGCCAGACCAGATCGCGGGGCGCGTCGAATGTGCGGTCCAGCGCGTATCGGGGTAATTCGGTCATTCCTGATCTCCGTTTTCGATCATTTGAATCTCGGTCAGCACATCGTCAAGCTGATCGAAGTTCTTGCCCCAGAAGGCCCGGAATTCCTCAAGCCAGGTGACGGCGGCTTTCATGTTTCGGGCCGCCAGTGTGGCGGGGCGGCGCTGCTCGTCGACGCCGCGCTCGATGAGACCGGCCCTTTCCAGCACCTTGAGATGGCGCGAGATCGCCGGTTGCGACATCGAAAACGGTGCCGCGATTTCCGAGACCGACGCCTTGCCCGTGGCCAGCCGCGAAAGAATGGCCCGCCGGGTTGGGTCGGCCAATGCACCAAATACGGCGTCGAGCTCTGGCCTGGAATTTGCATAACCAAGTAGTTCCATAATAGTATTGTTATATTAAAATCGAAATCTGTCAACAATGACCATCTGCGCCTTGGCATTCTTCGTCCCTTGACAATGCTAAACCAAAAATGGGCAGGTAACGGGCTAACAACTCTATTGCGGCGACAATCCAGAGGTGCGGTGCGAGCAGGTGGTGCATTTGCCGCTGCGGCGAATTGCAACGTTGCGGTTTGTTGTGGGTCGCGCGCGCCCTCAAAAAAGCAAGCGCCCTCCAGGTCGGGCGCTGTCGTCATCGCGCGTTTCTTTGCGATCGACCATTCCACCCAAAACCGCACAAAACCCGCCCCTTGAATTCCCCGCCGCCACGCCGTAAGTCGACCGCGACGCAGCAGGAGCATCCACATGGCCAGAACCAATCCGCTTCAGTTCATCCAGCAGGTGCGGGGCGAGGTCGCCAAGGTCGTCTGGCCGACGCGACGGGAGACCACGGTGACCACGATCATGGTGTTCATCATGGCGTCGATTGCCGCGATGTTTTTCTTCATGATCGACCAGATCATCCGTCTGGGTCTGACCGGCGCGCTTGGCCTGTTCTGACCGGCAGATTTCTGCCGCCAAGCCCTTGAATTGGGGTGAATAGCGCGTTAGAGGCTCAGCCACCCCAAACAAAGGCGTGCATCGATTCGGAATGTGCGCTGTTTTTTGTTCCGGGGACGAACTTTAAGTGGCTGATAAAACAGTGAATTCAGGCAATTCGGTTTGCCGCTTTGAAGGTGACGGGCAACATGGCGCAACGGTGGTACTCGGTCAGCGTTCTCTCGAATTACGAGAAAAAGATCGCCGAGCAGATCAAGGAAGCCGTCGCACAGGAAGGCCTGGGCGAGGAAATCACCGAAGTTCTGGTGCCCACCGAAGAGGTGATCGAGGTCCGGCGCGGCAAGAAAGTCCAGACCGAGCGCCGGTTCATGCCGGGCTATGTGCTGGTGCGCATGGAGATGAGCGACAAGGGCTACCACATGGTCACCTCGATCAACCGCGTCACCGGGTTTCTGGGCCAGCAGGGCCGTCCGACCCCGATGCGTGACAGCGAAGTCGCGGTGATCCTGAACCAGGTTGAAGAGGGCGCCGAAAGCCCCAGGTCCTTGATTTCGTACGATATTGGCGAGACCGTGAATGTAACTGATGGCCCGTTCGAAGGGTTCTCGGGGCAGGTCGAGGATGTGGACGAAGACAATGCCCGCCTCAAGGTTTCGGTTTCGATTTTCGGCCGGGCGACCCCGGTCGAACTGGAATACACGCAGGTGCACAAGCAGACCTGACGTGGTGTTTGCGGGAGGCGAGGGTCACGCGTGATCCGGACCGCACCGCACCAAAAAGCCTTGGGGGCGCGCCCTGAAGGCAGGAGCAAAAGGAGGCCATCATGGCCAAAAAAGTAGCTGGCACGATGAAGCTGCAAGTCAAGGCCGGTCAGGCCAACCCGTCGCCGCCCGTGGGCCCGGCACTGGGTCAGCGCGGCATCAACATCATGGAATTCTGCAAGGCATTCAACGCCAAGACGCAGTCGCTGGAACCGGGCGCACCGTGCCCGACGATCATCACATACTATGTGGACAAGTCCTTTACGATGGACATCAAGACGCCGCCGGCGTCCTATCTGCTGAAGAAGGCGGCCAAGCTGAAATCGGGCGCCAACCTGCCCTCGCGCGAAGTCGTGGGATCGGTCACCGTCAAACAGGTCCGCGAAATCGCCGAGGCGAAAATGGTCGACCTCAGCGCCAACGACGTCGAGGCTGCGATGCAGATCATCGTCGGTTCCGCGCGTTCGATGGGCATCGAGGTGAAGGGGTAAGATTATGGCAAAACTCGGAAAAAGAACCCGCGCCGCACGCGAAGCCTTCCAGGGTCGCACGGATGTAACCGTGGAAGAGGCCGTTGCGCTGGTCAAGGCCAACGCCACCGCGAAATTCGACGAAACCGTTGAAATCGCAGTAAATCTCGGAGTCGACCCCCGCCACGCCGACCAGATGGTCCGGGGTGTGGTCAACCTGCCGAACGGCACGGGCAAGACCATGCGCGTGGCCGTGTTCGCCCGTGGCGACAAGGCAGACGAGGCCAAGGAAGCCGGGGCCGATATCGTCGGTGCCGAGGACCTGATGGAAATCGTTCAGGGCGGCAAGATCGAATTTGACCGCTGCATCGCCACACCGGACATGATGCCGGTCGTCGGGCGGCTGGGCAAGATCCTTGGCCCGCGCAACCTGATGCCCAATCCGCGTGTCGGCACCGTGACGATGGACGTCAAGGCCGCGATCGATGCGGCCAAGGGCGGCGAGGTTCAGTTCAAGGTCGAAAAGGCCGGCGTGGTGCACGCGGGCGTCGGCAAGGCCTCGTTCGACGAGGGCCAGTTGGCCGAGAATGTGCGCGCCTTCGTGACCGCCGTGCAAAAGGCCAAACCGGCGGGTGCCAAGGGCGCCTATATGAAGAAAATCGCGCTCAGCTCCACCATGGGGCCGGGGGTCAGTGTCGATATCGCGGCGGCGGTCGGCGAATAGGATTTCGTTGCGGTGCGTGGAAACCGCGCAGCGCAACAAGAAAACGGATGCGCGGGAACCGCGCACCGCAAGAAATCCCCCTCGGGGGAGAATGGCAAGGCAGCCCGCTGCCTTGTTCGTCCAAGACGGTGGGTGACCATCAGGTCATAAGTCCTGCCCGAGACGGGAAGCGAACAAAAAGACCCCATGGGCGCAGCCCTCGGGCGATTTTGGGAGGGACCCGTAGAACGGACCCAAGTGCCGGAGAAGATTTCCGGCGAATATGAGCCGGAGGGGGCAACCCTTCCAATGACTGGAGCAAAACTGTGGATAGAGCCCAAAAGGAAGCGGTGGTCGGCGAACTCGGCCAAATCTTCGCGGACTCTGGCGTAATTGTCGTTGCACATTACGCAGGTCTCACGGTTGCAGAGATGCAGGATTTCCGGGGTCGCATGCGCGAAGCCGGCGGGTCCGTACGTGTCGCCAAGAACAGGCTCGCCAAAATCGCTCTTGAGGGCAGCCGGTGCGAAAGCATCGCGGATCTGCTCACGGGAATGACCGTTCTCGCCTATAGCGAAGACCCGGTTGCCGCAGCGCGTGTTGCGGAGGCCTATGCCAAGGACAACCAGAAACTGGTGATCCTTGGGGGTGCTATGGGTGAAAACGCTCTGGATGTTGCCGGTGTCAAAGCCGTGGCAGCCATGCCGTCGCGTGACGAGCTTATCGCTCAGATCGTGTCGAGCATCGGTGCCCCTGCTGCGAATATCGCCGGTGCGATTGGCGCGCCTGCCCAAAACATTGCTTCGATCCTTTCGACGATCGAAGAACGGGCCGAGGCGGCATAAGCGAACTGCAATTGTGAGGCGTGCTGATGGAAAACGAAAGCCACGCTGGAACAGATCAAAACTGAAACGGAACGTATCAAATGGCTGATATCAAGAAACTCGCGGAAAGCATCGTCGGTCTGACGCTGCTGGAAGCTCAGGAACTGAAAACCCTGCTGAAAGACGAATACGGCATCGAACCCGCTGCTGGCGGCGCTGTGATGATGGCCGGTCCCGCGGATGCAGGCGAAGCGGTCGAGGAAAAAGACGAATTCGACGTCATCCTCAAAGCCGCTGGCGACAAGAAGATCAACGTGATCAAGGAAGTCCGCGCCATCACCGGCCTTGGCCTCAAGGAAGCCAAGGATCTGGTCGAAGCCGGCGGCAAGGCCGTCAAGGAAGGCGCATCCAAAGCCGAAGCCGAGGAACTCAAAGCCAAGCTGGAAGCAGCCGGCGCCGAGGTGGAGCTCAAGTGACGTCTGCCTGAGCGCAGGGGGTCATCCCGGACTTGATCCGGGATCGCCCTGCCTCACGCGAAGGCCGCGGATCAGGTCCGGGGCTGCGTCACGAAAAACACTGGCCGGACCCGCGAAAATCCGGGTCCGGCCAAACCCGTCTTTCCAGACGCCCTGACGACGGGACGTCTTGGAAGGCGCGGTTGAAGGTTCGGGTGCAGGATGTTGGGACGTCCTGCAAGAATGGAACCGCAACCCCCTTGGTGAGCAGGACGTGCCCGGTACCCGACGGACGCGATCTGCGAACAGTTGAAAGGTGACTCTACGTCATGGTGCAAACCCATTCCGGCCACAAACGTATCCGTAAACATTTTGGCAAAATCCGCGAAGTTCTGGACATGCCGAACCTGATTCAGGTTCAGAAATCCAGCTACGAACTTTTCCTGAAATCCGGCGACCAGCCTCAGCCGCTGGACGGCGAAGGCATCATGGGGGTCTTTCAATCGGTCTTTCCGATCAAGGATTTCAACGAAACCGCCGTTCTGGAATTCGTGAAATACGAATTGGAACGCCCGAAATACGATGTCGAGGAATGCCAGCAACGCGACATGACCTATAGCGCACCGCTCAAGGTCACGCTGCGTCTGATCGTGTTTGATGTGGACGAGGACACGGGTGCCCGTTCCGTCAAGGACATCAAGGAACAGGACGTGTTCATGGGCGACATGCCCCTGATGACGCCGAACGGCACCTTTGTTGTCAACGGCACCGAGCGGGTCATCGTTTCCCAGATGCACCGTTCGCCGGGCGTGTTCTTTGACCACGACAAGGGCAAGACCCATTCGTCGGGCAAATTGTTGTTCACCAGCCGCATCATTCCCTATCGCGGCTCGTGGCTGGATTTCGAGTTCGACGCCAAGGACATCGTTTTTGCGCGCATCGACCGCCGTCGCAAACTGCCGGTCACCACCCTGCTTTATGCACTGGGCATGACCCAGGAAAGCATCTGCGACGCTTATTATGAAACGGTGAACTTCAAGCTCAACAAAAAGAAACATGCTTGGACCACGCCGTTCTTTGCCGACCGCATTCGCGGCACTAAGCCGCTCCATGACATCGTCGATGCCAAATCTGGCGAAGTGATTGCCGAAGCGGGCAAAAAGGTCACGCCGCGCACGGTCAAAAAGCTGCTGGACGAAGGCAAGGTCAAGAATATCCTTGTGCCCTACGAACAGATCCTGGGCCGTTTCGCCGCCCGCGATATCATCAACGAAGAGACCGGCGAAATCTGGGTCGAAGCGGGCGATGAAATCGCGCTGGAATATGACAAGAAGGGCGAAGAAGTCATCGGCGGCACGCTGAAAACCCTTTTGGACAATGGGGTTACCGACATTCCGACGCTGGATATCGATAACATCAATGTCGGCCCCTACATGCGCAACACACTGGCGGTAGACAAGAACCTGAACCGCGAAACCGCGCTGATGGACATCTACCGCGTGATGCGTCCGGGTGAGCCACCGACCGTCGAGGCGGCCTCGGCCCTGTTTGACACGTTGTTCTTTGATGGCGAGCGCTACGACCTGTCCGCCGTTGGCCGGGTCAAGATGAACATGCGCCTTGCGCTGGACGCGCCCGACACCCTGCGGACCCTGCGCAACGAGGATATCGTCGCCGTGGTCAAGGCTCTGGTCGATCTGCGCGACGGCAAGGGCGAGGTGGACGATATCGACCACCTTGGCAATCGCCGGGTACGCTCGGTTGGCGAGCTGATGGAAAACCAGTACCGCGTCGGCCTTTTGCGCATGGAGCGCGCGATCCGGGAACGCATGTCCTCGGTCGAGATCGATACGATCATGCCGCAGGATCTGATCAACGCCAAACCGGCGGCTGCCGCTGTGCGCGAATTCTTTGGCTCCAGCCAGCTTTCGCAATTCATGGACCAGACCAACCCCTTGTCCGAAGTCACGCACAAACGCCGCCTGTCCGCCCTTGGGCCGGGTGGTCTGACACGGGAACGTGCCGGGTTCGAGGTGCGCGACGTGCACCCGACGCATTATGGCCGCATGTGCCCGATCGAGACGCCCGAGGGGCCGAATATCGGCCTGATCAACTCGCTGGCGTCGTTCGCGCGGGTGAACCGGTACGGGTTCATCGAAACGCCGTATCGCAAGGTGGTGAACAGCACGGTCACGGACGAAGTCCAGTACATGTCCGCGACCGAGGAAATGCGGCACACGGTTGCGCAGGCGAACGCGCAGCTTGATGAAAAGGGCAAGTTCATGAACGATCTTGCCTCAACCCGCAAGTCGGGCGAATACATGCTGAGCGCGCCGGAAAACATCGACTATATCGACGTTTCGCCCAAGCAGCTTGTTTCGGTCGCGGCCTCGCTGATTCCGTTTCTGGAAAACGATGACGCCAACCGCGCCCTGATGGGCTCGAACATGCAGCGTCAGGCGGTGCCGCTGCTGAAGGCCGAGGCGCCTTTTGTCGGCACCGGCATCGAAAGCGTGGTGGCCCGCGACAGCGGGGCCGCGATCGTGGCACGCCGTGGCGGTATCATCGACCAGGTGGACGCGATGCGCATCGTTGTGCGCGTGACCGACGATCTGGAACCGGGCGATCCGGGTGTCGATATCTACCGCTTGCGCAAATTCCAGCGCTCCAACCAGAACACCTGCATCAACCAGCGCCCGCTGGTCAAGGTGGGCGACCGTGTTTCCAAAGGTGAAGTCGTGGCCGACGGTCCTTCGACCGATCTGGGCGAACTGGCGTTGGGCAAGAACACGCTGGTCGCGTTCATGCCGTGGAATGGCTACAACTACGAGGACTCGATCCTGATTTCGGAACGCATCGTGAAAGACGACGTGTTCACCAGCGTTCACATCGAGGAATTCGAGGTTGCCGCCCGCGATACCAAGCTCGGGCCCGAAGAGATTACCCGCGACATCCCGAACGTCGGCGAGGAAGCCCTGCGCAACCTCGACGAAGCCGGGATCGTTTACATTGGCGCCGAAGTTGGCCCTGCGGACATTCTGGTGGGCAAGATCACGCCAAAAGGCGAAAGCCCGATGACGCCCGAGGAAAAACTGCTGCGCGCGATCTTTGGTGAAAAGGCCAGCGATGTCCGCGACACCTCGTTGCGTCTGCCGCCGGGGGATTATGGCACGGTCGTCGAAGTGCGGGTCTTCAACCGCCACGGCATTGAAAAAGACGAACGCGCGCTGCAAATCGAGCGCGAAGAAGTCGAACAGCTTTCGCGCGACCGCGACGACGAATTGGCGATTCTCGACCGGAATATCTATGCCCGTCTGAAGGGCATGATTCTGGGCAAGATTGCCGTCAAGGGGCCGAAAGGGGTCAAATCCAAGTCGGAAATCACCGAAGAGCTGCTCGACAGCCTGTCGCGCGGCCAATGGTGGCAACTGGCGCTTGGCGACGACAAGGAAGCCGCCGGGGTCGAGGCCCTGAACGCGCAATACGACCTGCAGAAAAATGCGCTGGACGCCCGGTTCGACGACAAGGTCGAAAAGGTGCGGCGGGGCGATGATCTGATGCCGGGTGTCATGAAGATGGTCAAGGTCTTCATCGCCGTGAAACGCAAACTGCAACCCGGCGACAAGATGGCCGGACGCCACGGCAACAAGGGCGTCATTTCCCGCGTTGTTCCGCAGGAAGACATGCCGTTCCTTGCCGATGGCACGCCGGTTGATTTCTGTCTGAACCCGCTGGGCGTTCCCAGCCGGATGAATGTCGGGCAGATCCTTGAAACCCACATGGGCTGGGCCGCGCGCGGTCTGGGCCAGTCGATCGACGAAGGGTTGCAGGAATACCGACGCTCGGGCGACATGAACCCGGTACAGGAAGCCATGAAGATAGCCTATGGCGACGACCTTTACGGCGAAGTGTTCAAGCGCATGGATAAGGGCAAGTTTCTGGAAGTGGCCGGAAACGTGACCGCAGGCGTGCCGATCGCGACCCCGGTGTTTGATGGCGCCAAGGAAAGCGACGTGAACGAGGCGCTGATCAAGGCCGGGTTTGAAAGCTCGGGCCAGTCGATCCTGTTTGACGGGCGCACCGGCGAGCAGTTCGCGCGCCCCGTGACGGTTGGCATGAAGTATCTTCTGAAACTTCACCATCTGGTCGATGACAAGATCCACGCGCGCTCTACCGGGCCGTACTCGCTCGTTACCCAGCAACCGCTGGGCGGCAAGGCGCAGTTCGGCGGCCAGCGCTTCGGCGAGATGGAGGTCTGGGCGCTGGAAGCCTATGGCGCGGCCTACACCTTGCAGGAAATGCTGACGGTCAAGTCGGACGACGTGGCGGGCCGGACCAAGGTCTACGAAGCCATCGTGAAGGGCGAGGACAATTTCGAGGCCGGTGTGCCGGAATCGTTCAACGTCCTTGTCAAGGAAATCCGTTCGCTCGGTCTGAATATCGAGCTGCTGGACGCGGAGACGGAGTGAGGGCGTTTGCGCCCCACTCAAATCTGGAAATTGAGATCAGGATCATAAAATGAACCAGGAAATCACCAATAACCCCTTCGCGCCGGTCCAGGCCCCGAAAACCTTTGACGAGATCAAAATCTCGCTGGCGTCGCCCGAGCGGATTTTGAGCTGGTCTTTCGGCGAGATCAAAAAACCGGAAACCATCAACTATCGCACGTTCAAACCGGAACGCGACGGTCTGTTCTGCGCGCGTATCTTTGGCCCGATCAAGGATTACGAATGCCTGTGCGGCAAATACAAACGCATGAAATATCGCGGCGTCACCTGCGAAAAATGCGGCGTCGAAGTCACGCTGCAAAAGGTCCGCCGCGAACGCATGGGTCACATCGATCTGGCCGCACCCGTCGCCCATATCTGGTTCCTGAAATCGCTGCCCAGCCGCATCGGCCTGATGCTGGACATGACGCTGCGCGATCTGGAACGCATCCTTTATTTTGAGCAATACGTGGTGATCGAACCGGGCCTTACCGACCTGATTCATGGCCAGTTGATGACCGAGGAAGAATTCCTGGACGCCGAGGATCAATATGGTGCCGATGCGTTCAATGCCGGCATCGGGGCCGAGGCGATCCGCGAGATGCTCAGCCAGATCGATCTGGATGCCGAGGCTGCGCAACTGCGCGATGAATTGTCGGTCGCAACCGGCGAGTTGAAACCGAAAAAGATCATCAAGCGCTTGAAAGTGGTCGAGAATTTCCTTGAAAGCGGCAACCGCCCGGAATGGATGGTGATGACAGTGATCCCTGTCATTCCGCCCGAGCTGCGCCCGCTGGTCCCGCTGGATGGTGGTCGGTTTGCAACATCCGACCTGAACGATCTCTACCGTCGTGTCATCAACCGCAACAACCGTCTGAAACGTCTGATCGATCTGCGCGCGCCGGATATCATCGTGCGCAACGAGAAACGGATGTTGCAGGAGTCGGTTGACGCGCTGTTTGACAATGGCCGTCGTGGTCGCGTCATCACCGGGTCGAACAAACGCCCGCTGAAATCGCTTTCGGACATGCTGAAAGGCAAGCAAGGCCGCTTCCGTCAGAACCTTTTGGGGAAACGGGTCGACTTTTCCGGCCGCTCGGTCATCGTGACCGGCCCGGAACTGCACTTGCATCAATGCGGTCTGCCCAAAAAGATGGCGCTGGAGCTGTTCAAGCCGTTCATCTATTCCCGGCTCGAGGCGAAAGGACTGTCCTCGACCGTCAAACAGGCCAAAAAGCTGGTCGAAAAGGAACGCCCCGAGATCTGGGACATCCTTGACGAGGTCATCCGCGAACATCCCGTGATGCTGAACCGCGCGCCCACACTGCACCGGCTTGGCATTCAGGCGTTCGAACCTGTGTTGATCGAAGGCAAGGCGATCCAGCTTCACCCGCTGGTCTGCTCGGCCTTCAACGCTGACTTTGACGGCGACCAGATGGCCGTTCACGTGCCCCTGTCGCTGGAAGCCCAGCTTGAAGCGCGCGTCTTGATGATGTCGACGAACAACGTCCTGTCGCCGGCAAACGGCAAGCCGATCATCGTGCCCAGCCAGGATATGATCCTTGGCCTTTATTACATCACGCTGGAACGTGAGGGTCAGATCGGTCAGGGCATGGTGTTTGGCTCGATCGAAGAGGTGAACCACGCACTGAACGCGGGTGTCGTGCATCTGCATACCAAGATCACCTGCCGGATAACGCAGGTGGACGAGGATGGCGCCACCATCCAGCAGCGCTTTGAAACCACGCCGGGCCGGGTTCGGCTTGGCGCGTTGCTGCCGCTCAATCACAAGGCACCGTTTGACATCCTGAACCGCCTGCTGCGCAAAAAGGAAGTCGGCGAGGTGATCGACACGGTCTACCGCCATTGCGGTCAGAAAGAGAGCGTCATTTTCTGCGATCAGATCATGCGCATGGGTTTTCAAGAGGCGTTCAAGGCGGGCATTTCGTTCGGCAAGGACGACATGGTCATCCCAGACAGCAAGTGGAACATCGTCAACGGAACCCGCGGACAGGTCAAGGAATTCGAACAGCAATATATGGACGGCCTGATCACCCAGGGCGAGAAATATAACAAGGTTGTCGATGCATGGTCGAAATGTTCGGACACGGTTGCCGACGCGATGATGGGCGAAATCTCGGCCATGAAACGGGACGATGCGGGGGCCGAAATGGAACCCAACAGCGTCTACATGATGGCGCATTCCGGTGCGCGGGGTTCGCCGGCGCAAATGAAACAGCTTGGCGGCATGCGCGGCCTGATGGCCAAACCCTCGGGCGAGATCATCGAAACGCCGATCATCTCGAACTTCAAGGAAGGCCTGACCGTCCTTGAATACTTCAACTCGACGCACGGCGCGCGGAAAGGTCTGGCCGATACGGCGCTCAAGACCGCGAACTCGGGCTATCTGACCCGGCGTCTGGTCGATGTCGCGCAGGATTGCATCGTCCGGATGGACGATTGTGGTACCGAGCGGCGGATCACGGCGCAGGCGGCGGTGAATGATGGCGAGGTCGTTGCCTCGTTGTCCGAGCGCATTCTGGGCCGCGTCGCGGGCGTGGATGTCCTGCGTCCGGGCTCTGGCGAAATCCTGTGCCGCGAGGGCGAACTGATCGACGAGCGTACCGCCGATCTGATCGAAGCCGCGGGCGTTCAGTCGTTTGCCATGCGCTCGCCCCTGACTTGCGAAGCGGAAGAGGGTGTTTGCGCCCAATGTTACGGGCGTGATCTGGCCCGCGGCACACGCGTCAACCTTGGCGAGGCTGTCGGCATCATCGCCGCGCAGTCCATCGGCGAACCCGGCACGCAGCTTACCATGCGGACCTTCCATATCGGCGGGATCGCGCAAGGCGGCCAGCAATCGTTCCAGGAAGCCAGCCACGAGGGGAAAATCGTGTTTCGCGGCGAAAACGTCATCGTCAATGCCGATGGCGACCAGATCGTCATGGCGCGGAACATGGAATTGGCGGTCGAGGACGGCAACGGTACCGAACTGGCATCGCACAAAATGGGCTATGGCTCGCGGCTGCTGGTCAAGGAAGGGGCCAAGGTCAAACGTGGCGACAAGCTGTTTGAATGGGATCCGTTCACCCTGCCGATCATCGCCGGTGTTGCCGGGGTCGCCAGATTTGTCGATCTGACGGCGGGTATCTCGATCCGCGACGAAACCGACGATGCGACCGGGATAAGCCAGAAGATCGTCACCGACTGGCGGGCAGCACCGAAAGGCAATGAACTAAAGCCGGAAATCATCGTGATGGACCCGGCAACAGGGGAACCCGTGCGCCAGAAAAACGGCAACCCGGAAACCCATGCCATGTCGGTCGACGCGATCCTGTCGGTCGAAGACGGGCAGGACGTCCGGGCAGGCGATGTGCTGGCGCGTATTCCGCGCGAAGGTGCCAAGACCAAGGACATCACCGGGGGTCTGCCCCGCGTGGCGGAATTGTTCGAGGCGCGGCGGCCCAAAGACCACGCGATCATCGCCGAAATCGACGGGTACGTGCGTTACGGGCGCGACTACAAGAACAAGCGCCGCATCGCGATTGTTCCCGCGGACGAAGCGTTGGAGCCGGTCGAATACATGGTGCCCAAGGGCAAGCACATTCCGGTTCAGGAAGGTGATTTCGTCCAGAAGGGTGAATACATCATGGACGGCAACCCGGCACCGCACGATATCCTGCAAATCATGGGGATCGAGGCGTTGGCCGATTACCTGATCGACGAAGTGCAGGATGTCTATCGTCTGCAGGGCGTCAAGATCAACGACAAGCATATCGAGGTGATCGTGCGCCAGATGCTCCAGAAATGGGAGATCAGCGCGTCCGGTGGCACGACGTTGCTGAAGGGCGAACATGTCGACAAGGCTGAATTCGACGCCGTGAACCAAAAGGCGATTGCCAACGGTCAGGAACCGGCCAAGGGCGGCCCGATCCTGTTGGGGATCACCAAGGCCAGCCTGCAGACCCGCTCGTTCATCTCGGCGGCTTCGTTCCAGGAAACGACCCGCGTTCTGACCGAAGCGGCGACACAAGGCAAACGCGACAAGCTGATCGGCCTCAAGGAGAACGTGATCGTCGGTCGGCTGATCCCGGCAGGCACCGGTGGGGCAACGCAAAAAGTGCGTCGCGTCGCGGCGTCGCGTGATGCCGAGATCATCGAACAGCGCCGCGAAGAAGCCGAAGCAGCGGCGGCGCTGCTGGCCCCGGTCGAAGATGACCTGGATCCGGCGGCGGCGTTCAACATCGACGAAACGCCGGCCGAAAACGACGATCTGGGACTGGTCGACACACCAGAAACGGGCGGCGAAGACCAGCCCTGACGCGACCGCCGGAAAGCCCGCACCACAGGTCGGACAATTGTCCGACCCACGGCCAAATCCACAAAACCCCTGCCGGCAACGGTGGGGGTTTTCATTTTCCGGTGACGCGCGGGCAAGTGAGGTATCCGGTGACGCACCGGCAAGTCCGATCCTCGCTGCCCGCAAACATCCGGCACCTCAATCGCGTTTGATCCCGCCTGTCCGGGCAAAACCGGTGATGGCAACACTTCGGCGCGCACCGGTTTAAGGGGGTTGATGGCACCAACCTTGTGTGGTGTTGTAAGATATGGTTCAACGAGTCCGGTCGTAAATTGCTCGATGCGCTGGCCGGTGCAATAATGGGAGAAAAATATGAAAGTTGCAAACACCTTGGGCAGATTCATTGGCGGCGGCATCGTTGGCGCCATGGCCGTTTCGGTATTTTTGTTTGGCAGCGCCGATATTGCGAGCGCGGCCACGAAATATCTGACCAAGAGCGAGTTGCAGGCTTTTTTGACGGGCCACCGCTTCAAGATTAATGGAACAACCTATGAATATCGGGCCGACGGAACCATAAAGGTTGGCAAAGATACCGGAAAATGGTGGTTGGACGGAAACAAATACTGCACGGAATGGGATGGCAAAAAGGGAAAATGCATGCTTGTCTCCTTCAACGGCAAGGCCGTCTATATGCTTGTCCACGATCACGGCAGCAAAGCGAACAACCACAAGTGGCGCATGCGGAATGCTGATTGAAGTGCCCGCGAAATCTTGACGAGGACCGGGAATTCGATTGATGTGACACCGCCGGTGGACAAGAACATCGGCTGAGCGAAACGGCAGTCAAGCGCGGCGGGCACCGACCCGCATGCGACGGTCGTGCAGACCCGACTTCGCCCGACGAACCCCCGTGAATGCCGGATACCGCATACCTGCACCGAACGACCGGATTGCCGGTTGCACCTGCGGCGTATCCGGGTAACAACTTCGTCCGGCAAGAATGCAGGTGCCGGTCTTGATCCTTTCCGAAAACACACGCGGCGCGTTTCTGATGATGGGGTCGATGGCGGCGTTCACCGTGAACGACACGTTCATCAAGTTGGTGGCCGGAGAATTGCCGCTGTTTCAGGCGATTTTCATTCGCGGGGTGGTAACCTCGTTGTTGCTGTTATCGCTGGGACTGGCAAGCGGGCGGCTTCGTTGGCGCATCTCGTCGCACGACCGGCGGCTGGTCGGCCTGCGGACGTTGGCCGAACTCGGCGCGACCACCTTTTTTCTGACCGCGCTTTTCCACATGCCGCTGGCCAATGTCACGGCGATCCTGCAAGCCCTGCCTTTGGCAATCACGCTGGCAGGTGCGGTCTTCTTGAAGGAATCCGTCGGTTGGCGGCGGTATGGCGCCATCGCGATCGGTTTTTTTGGCGTGATGCTGATTATCCGGCCCGGCAGCGCCGGGTTCGATGCCTTTTCGATTTATGCACTGGTTGCCGTCGCCTTCGTGGTCGTGCGCGACTTGACGACGCGGCGGTTGTCGCGGGACGTGCCGTCCCTGACGGTCGCGTTGGTCACCGCGCTGGCGGTCACCACGATGGGCGCCGTGGTGACGATGTTCGCCGACTGGCAGCCGGTGTCGCTTGCGAACATGCTGTCGCTGGGGGCGGCCGCGATCTTCATTGTCGCGGGTTATACGCTGGCGGTGATGGTCATGCGCGTCGGCGAGATCGGCTTTGTCGCCGCATTTCGCTACACATCCCTGATCTGGGCCATCCTGCTGGGCCTTCTTGTGTTCCGCGAGTTTCCGGCGGCGCCCACCCTGCTGGGCGGGATGATCGTGGTTCTGACCGGTATATACGCCATTTACCGCGAACGGATCGCCCACCGCCCGAAGCCTTGAAACCCGGTGGGAACCGCGAATTGAAATCGGAATGTCGCGCCCTTGCCTGCGGGCCTGTTGACACCCCTCACGACTCCGCCTATACGCCCGCTATCTGCCGGAGGGGTTAACGCTTTTTCGCAGACAAAGCCACAATTTGGCGGTCATGATCCGGGCGGTAGCGTTCTGATCCTCTGGAATTCCAGCCGCGGCGTTTCCCGAAGAAAATTAGGGGGGCGCTGGCGGCTTTGGCGCGTTGCCGCAGGGTTACGCGCAAAGACGAGACAGAAACGGGTAAAACGGGGTTTCCGAATGCCAACGATCCAACAGTTGATCCGCAAACCGCGGCAACCGAAAGTGAAACGCTCCAAGTCGCTGCACATGCAGGGCTGTCCGCAAAAGCGTGGCGTCTGTACCCGCGTTTATACCACGACACCGAAAAAGCCGAACTCGGCCATGCGGAAGGTTGCCAAGGTGCGCCTGACCAATGGATTCGAGGTCATCAGCTACATTCCCGGTGAAAGCCACAACCTGCAGGAACACTCGGTCGTGCTGATCCGGGGTGGCCGGGTGAAAGACCTTCCCGGCGTGCGCTACCACGTTCTGCGCGGTGTGCTGGATACGCAGGGCGTCAAGGACCGCCGGCAGCGACGTTCGAAATACGGCGCGAAACGGCCGAAGTGACACGCAGGTGTCATCCCCGGGGAAACGGGGATCTCATACGGAATTAGGTCCCCGCTTTCGTGGGGATGACAACGGAAGAGACAGAAAGAGAAACCAGAGATGTCACGACGCCATCGCGCCGAAAAACGGGAAGTACTGCCAGACGCCAAATTCGGCGACGCGGTGCTGACCAAATTCATGAACAACCTGATGCTGGACGGCAAGAAATCCGTCGCCGAGGGCATCGTCTATGGCGCGCTGGAACGCGTCGAGGGCAAGTTGAAGCGCGCGCCCGTCGAAGTGTTCCATGAAGCGCTCGAAAACATCAAGCCGGCGGTCGAGGTTCGTTCCCGCCGGGTGGGCGGCGCGACCTATCAGGTCCCCGTCGAAGTGCGCCCCGAACGCCGCGAGGCACTGGCGATCCGCTGGCTGATCAAGGCCAGCCGTGCGCGCAATGAAAACACGATGGAAGAGCGGCTGGCGTCCGAATTGCTGGACGCAGCGAACTCGCGCGGCTCGGCCGTGAAGAAACGCGAAGACACCCACAAAATGGCCGAGGCGAACAAAGCCTTCAGCCATTATCGCTGGTAAAACCTAGAAGGCTCCGGGAAGATGGCACGCGAATATCCTCTTAACCGATACCGTAATTTCGGCATCATGGCGCATATCGATGCGGGCAAGACCACCTGCTCGGAGCGGATCCTCTTTTATACCGGCAAGTCGCACAATATCGGCGAAGTGCATGATGGTGCCGCGACCATGGACTGGATGGAGCAGGAGCAGGAGCGTGGGATCACCATCACCTCGGCTGCCACCACCACGTTCTGGTCGCGTACCGAGGACGGCGTGACCGACCAGACCGCAAAGCACCGGATGAACATCATCGACACGCCGGGACACGTGGATTTCACCATCGAAGTCGAACGTTCGCTGGCGGTTCTTGACGGCGCGATCGCCTTGCTTGACGCCAATGCCGGGGTCGAGCCGCAGACCGAAACCGTCTGGCGCCAGGCCGACCGGTACAAGGTGCCGCGCATCGTGTTCGTCAACAAGATGGACAAGATCGGGGCTGACTTTTTCAACTGCGTCGAGATGATCAAATCGCGGGTCGGCGGCAACCCGATGCCGATTCAGTTGCCGATTGGTGCCGAAACCGAACTTGAAGGCATCATCGACCTGATCACCATGAAAGAATGGGTGTGGGCCGGCGAAGACCTCGGCGCGTCGTGGGAGCTGCGCGATGTGCGCGACGAGTTGCGCGACAAGGCCGAAGAGATGCGTTCCGAGATGATCGAAATGGCCGTCGAAATGGACGACGACGCCATGGAAGCCTATCTGGAGGGCGACGAGCCGGACGTTGATACTCTGCGCCGGCTGATCCGCAAGGGCACCATCGAAATGGCGTTCGTGCCGATCCTTGCGGGCTCGGCCTTCAAGAACAAGGGCGTACAACCGCTGCTGAACGCCGTGATCGACTTTTTGCCGACGCCGCTGGACGTTGTGGACTACATGGGCTTCAAGCCCGGTGACGAAACCGAAACCCGCGATATCGCGCGCCGGGCCGATGACGACATGCCGTTTTCCGGCCTGGCCTTCAAGATCATGAACGACCCGTTTGTCGGCTCGCTGACCTTCACCCGGATCTATTCGGGCAAGCTGTCCAAGGGCGACGGCATGCTGAATTCGACCAAGGGCAAGAAAGAGCGCGTTGGCCGCATGATGATGATGCATTCCAACAACCGCGAGGAAATCACCGAGGCGTTTGCCGGAGACATCATCGCGCTGGCGGGTCTCAAGGAAACCACGACTGGCGATACCCTGTGTGACGTGCAGAAACCCGTGGTTCTGGAAACCATGACCTTCCCCGATCCGGTGATCGAGATCGCAGTCGAACCCCGCACCAAGGCCGATCAGGAAAAAATGTCGACCGGGCTTGCGCGTCTCGCGGCCGAAGACCCCTCGTTCCGGGTCGAGACCGATTTTGAAAGCGGTCAGACGATCATGAAGGGCATGGGCGAATTGCATCTGGATATCCTGGTGGATCGTCTGAAACGCGAATTCAAGGTCGAGGCGAATATCGGGGCACCGCAGGTCGCCTATCGAGAGACGATCAGCCACGAGGCCGAAATCTCGTATACGCACAAGAAACAATCCGGGGGTTCGGGCCAGTTCGCAGAGGTGAAAATGGTCATCTCGCCGGTGGAGCCGGGCGAAGGATACAGCTTTGAATCCCGCGTCGTTGGCGGCTCGATCCCGAAGGAATACATTCCCGGAGTCGAAAAGGGCATCGCAAGCGTGATGGACAGCGGCCCGCTGGCGGGGTTCCCGGTCATCGATTTCAAGGTCGCGCTGATCGACGGCAAATACCACGATGTGGACAGTTCCGTGATGGCGTTTGAAATCGCCGGACGCATGGGCATGCGCGAGGGCCTGAAAAAGGCCGGCGCCAAGATGCTGGAACCGATCATGAAGGTCGAGGTGGTCACGCCCGAGGAATACACCGGCGGCATCATCGGCGACCTGACATCACGTCGCGGCATGGTGCAGGGGCAGGATGCGCGCGGCAACGCCATTGCCATCGATGCGCGGGTGCCGCTGGCCAACATGTTCGGCTATATCAACACCCTGCGTTCGATGTCGTCGGGCCGCGCGAACTTCACGATGCAGTTCTCGCATTACGACGGTGTACCGCAGAATATCAGCGAAGAAATCCAGGCGAAATTCGCATGAGGCGAGACGCCACGCGCCCGACGGGCGCAAATTTGTAAGGTGCGTGGGTTGCACGCACCGCCCGAGACCAGAGGAGGCCAAAATGGCAAAACAAAAGTTTGATCGTACGAAGCCGCATGTAAACATTGGCACGATTGGTCACGTTGATCACGGCAAGACGACGCTGACGGCGGCGATCACGAAGCAGTACGGCGATTTTCAGAGC